>PPYF01298427.1_pt1 | contig 54534 bp, 65 predicted proteins | sample 1559871 | NCBI WGS metagenome assembly PPYF01 (sample SAMN08240021, study PRJNA423297) | Human gut metagenome, whole genome shotgun sequencing project.
TTCTAGTAATGTTTTGCAACTCTACTATAACGGATTTATTCCTTTTTGTGTTTACACAACTTATTTTACACTACCTATTAAATGCTTTATTTTTTATAAATTTATAAAAAACAGCCCCTATAATTATATCTTGTAAGTATAAGGGCTGTTTTTGCTTAATTTCTTAGGGGTTATTATCTAATTATAGACCCTAAACAAACATCTTTTGTAAAAAGCCTTTTTTCTGTTCTTTCAACAAATCTAACTTACGTTGATGAAGAGCGATAGCGTCATCTAACTGTTTGAAGAATGAACCTATTTTTTGTTGTTCTTCATAACTGGGAACAAAAGCACCCACACTATTAATTACAGTTTTCGATAAACTAGGTACACCAGTAGATTCATCAAATTTTTTCCAATTTATTTTTTAAAAAATAGATAGTGAAAATTGAAGGTCAATATTTTGTTTAGGAACAGCGTAAAAAAAGGTATCGACAGTCCAAAAAGGCGCTTTTAATAAATAAGGCTTATCAATTGTCCCTTTCCTTCCGAACCCAATGGCATCTATATCTGATAGCGCTCTATCTACACTTAGCATATATCCACCAGTTCCATAGACAGGTATTGATCCCGAATTCAGATGTTTGTAGTCTTTTCCAGACTTAACATCAATAAAATCAGCAAACTTACGCTGTTCCCAACCATCCGTAAAACCATCAAATCTTAATTCTGGAGACTGTACTTTTTCCTTCATTTCAACATTCCCAGTTCCTTAAAGTGGTTTGCTAAGGTTTGATTAGCTTTCGCAATCTCTGCGTCTACTTCATCTATTTGACCTTGAATATCCGCTAAGTCAATCGGTTCTTCCTCTTCAAAGGTATCCACATAACGCGGAATATTTAAGTTGTAATCATTCTCAATGACTTCCTCAAGCGTTGCTAAGTGGCTATATTTATCAACCGCCTTGCGATGAATGACTGTTTCAGTGATCTTGTAAATATCTTCTGGGCGTAATTGCTTTTGATTCTTCATCTTTTCAAAGCCTTGGCTTGCGTCCACAAAAAGAATATCAGAGTTTGCTCGATTCTTTTTAAGAATTAAGACACAAACGGGAATGCCTGTGTTCAAAAAGAGTTTATCTGGAAAACCAATTACCGATTCAATTTGATGTTTATCAATCAAAGCTTTTCGAATCCGTCCTTTCGCAGCGCCTCTAAACAAGACCCCGTGTGGGAGGGTAATGGCTACGCGGCCACTATCTTTGGTATGGTACAAACAATGCGACAAGAAAGAATCTTCCGCCTTAGTTTTTGGCGCAATGCCATATTCACGAAATCGAGGGTCATCGATATCGCACTTGATACTGAGCTCAAGCTCAAACAAACCTACGAGACATACTTAGCGCTTCATGATGCTTAGATGGTGAATAAACATCCCGCGTAACTGGCAAACCTGTTAGCTACTTACGAGCCAAACGGTACGGCAATGGACATGACGATCGCGACGCTTAAGCGACACAAAGTCGCTGTTCTCGCCGCTGTCACCAGCCCTTATTCCAACGGTCCAATCGAAGGGATTAACCGCCTCATCAAGTCATTCAAACGATCCTGTTTTGGTTTCAAGAATCAGCTGAACTTCTTCAAACGAATCTACCAAATCACGCCATAATATGACAAAGACGGCTCCCCAAATGGAGAACCGCCTCAAATGATAAATTTATTATTCAACACCAGTTGACGTAGAACCACAGTTATGGTTCTTGTGTATTTTTTTATATCTTGTTTTTTCCCGAAATAAGAGTAATATAGAGCTATGCTTAATTTTTTAGGTAAAAAATTATTTTAAAGAGGTAAACATAAACATGCAAGGAGTTCTTTTCGCGCTTGTTCCACTTTTTGCTTGGGGTTCTATCGGATTGGTAGCTAATAAACTTGGTGGTGATGCTAATCAACAAACACTGGGAATGACTTTTGGCGCTTTTGTTTTTGCACTTATTGTTTCCTTATTCCGCATGCCAACGTTGACATGGCAAATTTTTTTAATTGGATTTATTGGTGGATTGTTTTGGGCAATTGGACAATTTGGTCAGTTTAATTCAATGAAATACATGGGTGTTTCAGTAGCGAGTCCACTTTCATCAGGAAGTCAATTAGTATTTGGTGTATTGCTTGGGGTTTTTGCTTTCCACGAATGGACAAAACAAATTCAATTTATTATCGGATTTATTGCGATGGCTCTTTTGGTAGTTGGGTTCTATTTCTCAGCTAAACGTGACCCAGAAAATGCAGTTGTTAAAGAAGGACGTAATTATACTAAAGGATTGATTGCTTTAACTTACTCAACTTTGGGATATGTTCTCTATGTTATTCTTTTTAATAACTTAGCAGTACTTTGGTTCAATGTTCATTTTGATACACTGACAATTATCTTGCCAATGTCAGTTGGAATGATCTTTGGAGCACTTGTGATGGGTCGTTTCAAAATTAAAATGGAAAAATATGTTTATCGAAATATAATTGATGGAGTAATGTTTGGTGTAGGTAATATCTTTATGCTTATGGCTGCAAGCGCTGCTGGTAACGCAATTGCCTTTTCATTCGCACAATTAGGTGTTATCATTTCAACTATTGGAGGAATTCTCTTCCTTGGTGAAAAGAAAACCAAAAAAGAATTGGTTTATGTTGGAATTGGAAGTGTTCTGTTCGTAACAGGTGCAATTTTACTTGCAATTGTAAAATCTAAAGGATAATAAAAAAGCTGTCAGTAAACTGACGGCTTTTTTTGTGAGTTAATTTACTGACTAGTTTTCTGTCAGTAAAATTTTAGAGTTTTTCATTAACGAAATTCACAAAATGATTTAAAAAACCTTTGGAGCACTACTGCGAGGGACAGTTTTCTTGGCAACCAATGGAATTTGTTCTGCTGTACAATTTGGAAGATAGCCTAAACAATCCTTTACTATAGTAGAAAGAGTGACAAATTTTTGGTTTTTAGTCACAGTTGCTTAAACTGAGGCTATTTTTTGGAAGTTTGTCAAATAGTGTTGAAGGATAGTTTCTATCCCTTGGAAGTGTTTCTAAATATTTATTGAAAGAATCAAGTATGAGTATGTCTCCCATTCCCACTTTAGAAATAAACAGTTCTTTTGAAAGATCAATTATCCTAGCCAAGTCTTGATTTTTATAGTCGTAACCAAATAATTGCCATGGAACTGTTCCGTTTGTTATACTGTTTGAAATATCAATGTATTTGTTATTAGAGCTATACTATAAAAGTGGACAGAAAATTGTGTGTTATAATCTGTCTAGGAAGACACAAAAACGAAAGGACGTTTATTTAGTGTTTATACAAAGGAGGCCCATTTATGTATTACAGTAACGGAAATTATATTCCTAAAAAAAATTACTGACTGTACTGATCGTGAAATATGCGAAGAATTCTTATATCACATTGGGGTTCCTAAAAATAAATTTTCAGAAATTGAAGCAGAGGAAAATTTAAGCTTTTTTGGAGCCTCAGAATTTGAGACTGCATTAATGAGCTTCTTCAATTCACTATAAAAAATTAAAAATACTCGCAAGAAATAAGAAGCGAATAAAATGGCATTATCAAATGAACAAAAAATAAAATGTGGGCCCTCTTAAATAAAACCCGAGGACAGATTGGTTTAACCGCCTATAAAGACTACATTTTTGGCTTACTATTTTATAAATATTTATCAGAAAAGGCCACACAATGGTTGGGAGAAGTTTTACGAGGAGACACTTGGGAAAATGTTTATGGTCAAGATCCTGTAAGAGCCTTAGACTATATGAAACAAAAGCTCGGTTATGCCATCCAGCCTAAGGAATTTTTTAAAGATTGGGAAGCTACCATTCATGAAGAACGATTTAACATTCCAATGATTTCAGATACATTTGGCCATTTTAATCAGCAAATTGCGTTTGAAGCTAAAGATGATTTTGAAGGCATCTTTGATGGGATGCGTTTTGATAGTTCTGATTTAGGAAGTAATGCGCAAGCTCGAGCAAGTGTTATGATCTCGATGATTGAGTTACTCTCTGCCCCCTGAGTTTGATCTCTCTACAGGAGGGGACACCGTTTCAGATATCTATGAATACTTGAACAGATAAACTATTGGCAAAAGTCTTAGATGATGCTAGTAATATGATGACCAATCGTTTTTCTATGAGTGATTAAAGTCATCAAAAAAGCCTTTCCATAAAATTGGAAAGTTTTTTTCGTAGTTTAACATTACTTGTTTTCTTCATCCAGTTTCGAGAGGATCTGATAAAAAGTGTAATGAGGAAGAAAAGATTGAGTGAAATAAGAAGACCTGATGCCCATGGCAAATCGCTTTCTAAATTTCGAAGAGGTAAATTTCAAGCAAGTGTGCCGCAAAAGCACCACAAGCATAAAGCATACCAATAAGACTGTATTTAGAACTAATGAGTTTTTGACGTGAACGCCATATCAGGACTAGCCCCATAGCGAGGAAGGATGTGTAAAGCCAGTGAGACGATACAGCACCAATAGTTCGACCAAGAATTCCTGAGATTGTATAAGAAAAACCATCAGGCAAATCTGAAAGAATATAGGAGAAGTCTTCACTAATCTGGAAGCCCAGACCTGTTGTAATAGCAACGAGTAAGAGCCCTTTGTAACTTTTTGTTGGAACCACATAGACAGCAAAGATAAATGCTGCTAGTTTGAGAGGTTCCTCAACCAGTGGTGCCATTATAGCATCCTCAAATCGGTAGAAGAAATTCTTTGAAGAAAGACGGGCAGTCACCCATCCATGGGAAAAAGTATTAGCATAACCTGCCAACCAACCTGTAATAAAGAATCCGCCAATTAGAGCAAATACGAGAACAAGTGGTTTCACCTGACATTTCCTGCCTAAGAACTGAATCAGAAATATTGCTGGAATGATATAGCAGAGAGCAATAAGAGTTGATAGCCCAATAATTCCATAAGCCGAGCCAGACAAAGCGCCAAAAGTATATGATTATGTATCATAGGTCAAGGCCGATGGCTGACAAAAATAGAAAAATGTATAGGGTTAGTTTTCGAAACATGTGTAACCTACTTTCAAAATGATACTTCCAGTATATCGAATCATTTTTTCTCTTCGAAATATTTCAATTTTTTTATTTAGGGACTTGCAAAATAAAATTAGTGTGATATACTTAACCAGCAAACTATTAACTGGTTAAGTATTTTGAAAGGAATATCATGAAAAAGAAACGCATTTTTGGCCTAGCAGGATTAGCAGCTGTTGTTCTAGCAGCTGGTGCAGGTATTTATTATACGACTAGTCAACACGATTCAAAGGGAAATGGTGATTTGAAGGTTGTAACGAGCTTCTACCCTGTTTATGAATTCACCAAACAGGTTGTTGGAGATGAGGGGGAGGTGTCTTATCTTATCCCTGCAGGTAGTGAGGTCCATGATTTTCAGCCTTCTACTAAGAATGTTGCTGATATTGAGAAGACTGACACTTTTGTCTACCTGAATGAGAATATGGAAACATGGGTTCCAAAGGTTGAAAAAAACATTAACACCAAACATACCAAAGTCATTAAGGCAAGTAAAGGAATGATTCTTTTTCCTGGTACAGAGGAAGAAGATCACGATCACGGTGGTGAAGAACATTACCATGAGTACGATCCCCATGTTTGGCTCTCACCAAAACGTTCTCAAAAATTAGTGGAAACTATTAGAGATGGTTTGATTGCTCAACATCCAGATAAAAAAGCGGTATTTACGACCAACGCAGAAAAATATCTAAAAAAATTACAAGCTTTGGATAAGGAATATACAGAAGCGTTTAGTCAGGCAAAACAGAAGAGTTTTGTTACACAGCACTCAGCCTTTGCCTACCTTGCCTTAGATTATGGTTTAACCCAAGTACCAATTTCAGGTGTTTCAGCTGAATCTGATCCATCTGCAAAACGTATCGCTAGCCTTTCTAAGTATGTTTCGGAATATGATATTAAGTATATCTACTTTGAAGAGAATGCTTCTAGTAGTATTGCTAAAACCTTAGCCAATGAAGTAGGAGTTAAGACAGCAGTTTTAAACCCTATTGAATCCCTAACTACGGATCAATTGAAAAAAGGTGAAGATTATGTCAGTGTTATGACTGAAAATCTAAAAAGTCTTCGTTTGACAACAGATGTTGAAGGTAAAGATATTCAACCTGAAGATGGAAGCAATGACAAGAAAACTGTTCAAAATGGTTACTTTGATGACAAAGATGTTAAAGACAGAGAACTGTCAGATTGGTCAGGTGAGTGGCAATCGGTTTATCCCTTCCTTCAAGATGGAACATTAGATCAAGTATTTGAATATAAATCTCTGCTGAATAAGGATAAAACAGCACAAGAGTACAAAGAATACTATACTAAGGGTTATCAAACAGATGTTTCTAAAATTGCCATTGATGGGAAAAAGATGACCATGACTTTCACTAAGACTGATGGAAGCAGTGTGACACACACTTATCGTTATGATGGTTATAAGATTTTGACCTATTCTTCTGGTAAAAAGGGTGTTCGTTATCTCTTTACGGCAACTGACAGTCAAGCGGCAGATAATCCTTACCAGTATGTCCAATTCTCTGATCATCAAATAGATCCAACAAGATCAGCACATTTTCACATTTTCTTTGGTAATAGTAGCCAAGAAGAAATTCTAAAAGAAATGGACAACTGGCCAACTTACTACCCTGGAAAACTTAGCGGCTTTGAAATTGCACAAGAAATGGTCAGTCACTAAGAGTATTAAATCACTCATTTGAGTGTTTTTTTATTTTTTTGAAAATTATTCATTTTTTTATAGTATTAGAAAAACAGCTAGTGTAATTATTTTAAAATAAAACTTTCAATATAAAAATATTTCTAAAAAATCACGTAAAATATTAAATAATTACTACTTTTTTCATTCTTTAGTGGTACAATAATATTACGATTTTCATAAGATCAGGAGAGACCTATGAACCAGTATTTAGTAGCGATACACTATATTCAACTGCTTCAAGCAGAACTCAATATTATTAATCATGATGCACGCTTGCTTTTCGATCTCAAGATTGATCCCAATCTTGCTAAACGTGAGCTTGCTGACTTAAAAGTATCACTATCTAAATTATCTGACAAAAACCTTTATATCGAAGGTACAATCTGGTATCAGCCAAGTTTATTTGCTATTATCGATCAAAATTTAGGGGTTATTGATGACTGGCTCAAAGAATTAGATGACTTCTTTGAATTTAGTTACGGTACAACAGTCTATTCTGTTTTGAAAGAAAACGAAAATCGAAGTTATGACTTATTGCTTGGTCTTTATAACCGTCTTGAATACGTTATCTCAGATATAAAAAATTGCCGTTAGATTGCTAACGGCTTTTGATATGTCAAGAAATTTAGTTTATGTTTTAAATATCAAATAATTTGACAAAATTCCCCAATATGTGTAAAATAAAATTTAAAGATAATCTAATAAAAATAATGTTAAGTTAAAGGAAGATAATAACTAAGTGAGTAAACAGGGGTTGAAATCGGAGGCTTTTTTTTAAGTATTATTTTGGGAGCCTTGCTTCACTCAGCCTTCTAGGTTTTATTTTTTATGTTTTTTATTCTTTAAATGGTTTCATTTCCTTATCTTCAGAGAGCACTTCAGTTCTTGAAGTAAACCATTATTCTGGTCAAGTATCTCCTTCCTTAGTAAAGAAGGATGGTGTTTATAAGGTTCAAGACATAAGTGGTGAAACTAATAACTATGATGTTGATTTGAGAGTGACAAATGAGGGAGATAAGGTTATTCAAACCTATATCTTTGAATATAAAAAATAACTACACAATAAAAAAACGGCTCTTTGTCAACTGTAGTGGGTAGATTAAAAGCTAACACCTAGAGAGGACAAACTTCGTCCTCTCTTTCTTTATGTTCAATGCAATCAAAATCCGTTTTTAAAAGTTTTCAAAGTTCCTGAAACCAAAGGCATTTCTCTTAATGACTTTGATGAGATTATTGGTAGCTTCCAGTTTGGCGTTAGAATAAGGTAAATCCATGGCGTTTACAACCTTGTCTTTATCCTTTAGAAATGTCTTCAATACCGTCTGGAAAATAGGATTAACGATGGCTATTTCCTGTTCGATGAGGTCAAAGAAATGGTCTGAGTTCTTCTCTTGGAAATGAAATAAGAGAAGCTGATAGAGTTCATAGTGTTGTCTTAGTTCCTGGGAGAAAGACAGGAGTTTTTCGAGTATTTCCTTGTTAGTCAAATGCATTCGAAACATAGGTCGATAAAATCGTTTATCGCTGAGTTTACGACTATCTTGTTGTATCAATTTCCAGTAACGTTTCAAGGCTCGGTATTCCTGCGATGTTCTGTCGAATTGATTCATAATTTGAATACGGACACGGTTCATAGCACGACTAAGGTGTTGCACGATATGAAAGCGGTCGAGTACAATTTTTGCATTCGGAAAAAGCTGTTTAGCAAGTTGATAATAGGGACTAAACATATCCATGCCATGGTAATCACTTTGACCCGATTTCTAACCTTTCTAGGATAGCGTAGAAAGTGGTTTCGGATGGTTGCTTGAGTTCTTCCGTCGAGAATGGCGATGACATTTAGGGAGTCGAAATCTTGAGCGATGAAGCTCATTTTTCCCTTCTTGAAGGCATACTCGTCCCAACTCATCACCTCAGGTAGGGTATTCCAATCCGTTTCAAACTTGAATTCATTGAGCTTTCTCATAACTGACGATGTTGAGATAGATAGCCTGTGTGCAATATGTTTCATTGCTTGATTTTCGATGAGTAATTGTGCGATTTTCTGGTTAACAGCGACAGAGATTTGGTGGTTTTTTTTGACAAGAGGAGTTTCAGCGACCGCCATTTTTCCGCAATCTTTACACTTGAAACGACGCTTTCGAAGACGGATAAGTAAAGGGTAGCCAGCAGTTTCTAAGTAGGGGATTTTAGAAGTTTTCTGGTAGTCGTACTTAGCCATTTGTCCCTTTCATTTTGGGCATTTAGGGGCTGTGTCATCCAAGTGACCGTGGAGTTCTAAGTGAGTTCCCATATCATATTCATCAGTGATAGTGATATTTTTGTCTTCAATTCTGAGAAAATTTGTGATAAGATTTAGTTGTTCCATATGAGTCTTTCTAAAATGATAGTTTGAGCACTTTTCATTATAGGTCATATGGGACTTTTTTTCTACACTAAAAAAGGCTCCATAATCTCTAAAGTGGATTTACCCACTACAGAAATTATAGAGCCGAAAAAACTCACAAACTAAGTAAGTTTGTGAGTTTTCTATTTATTTTACCAAAATCCTAATAGTTTTTGCATGAGGAGTGAAACGACACTAATTAATAGCCAACAAAGCCCTCCCACTAATAGAGCAGAACCTCCCTTAGTAATTAGTTTTTTGAGATTTGTTTGGTAACCGATAGCTGTCATGGCCATGATAATCATGAATTTTGAAAGGTCTTTTAAAGGAGCAAAGATAGCTGCTGGGACCCCCATAGACATTGCTACGGTTGTAATGAGTGAAGCCAACAGGAACCAAAGGATAAAGTTTGGAATTGCTTTGGTCAGAGAAAACCTTTCCTTTGTATTATCTTTTTTTGACTGCCAAATAGAGAGTCCTAGAGTAATAGGAATAATAGCAAGTGTCCTTGTTAGTTTGACAATCGTTGCCTGCTCTAGGATGGATGTTCCATGTAAGCTATCCCATGAACTAGCGGTAGCAGTTACAGAGGATGTATCATTAACAGCTGTTCCAGCAAATATAGCAAAGCCCTGATTACTGAGGCCTAACCAAGAGCCTAAGTGAGGAAAAAGTAGAGCTGCCAAAATGTTGAAAAAGAAAATAACAGAGATTGCAGTTGCAATGGACTCATCTTTGGCCTTGATAACAGGCGCAGTGGCTGCAATAGCAGAACCACCGCAGATAGATGATCCTACTCCTACTAAAGTTACGATTTCACTATCTAATTTAAATAGCTTATGGATGACATAAGCAGTAATCAGTGCCGTAGCAATAGTAGTTAAAATAATGGGTAGAGATGTTAAACCAACGTTGAAGACTTGAGAAAGATTTAATCCAAATCCCAGAAGAACAACTGCGTATTGCAATACTTTTTTCGATGTGAATTGCATCCCTATTATAAATCTTTTTTGATTTATAAGTAGACTAGCTAATAAGAGTCCGATAAAAAGTCCAATGACGGGCCCACCAATAATAGGAAATAAGTTTCCAAGATACCAAGCTATGAGTGATATAAGTATTGAAATACTTATTCCAGGTAAGAATTCTTTTATTTTCATTAAGTTATCTCCCTAAAAGTTAGCTATATTATAGCTTATTATAAATACGATGTAAAGGTGACTTATGCCTTAATTCTCAGCAAAAACTAGGTAAGAAGATTGCGGGATGTTAGTTTTTTTGATGGATTAGTATTAAAACATTATGATTAATTTTTTATGAAGGAAGGGTTGTATGTGTCGTCTTTTAAAGAAGTATTTTGTTTTTATAGTGGGGGCTTTTTTTTGTTCACTTTTTTTGGTGTTGGCATTTACAACAGATAGAAAAAATGATAACAGTGTTACTGCTAAAGCTGAAGCTTCCTACAATCAAACTACGACAGCTTTTATTGATAGTATTGGTGAGACTGCGAGATAGATTGGTCAGGACTACAATATCTATGCCTCTGTTCTAATTGCTCAAGCTATTTTGGAATCAAATTCAGGTCAGTCAGGCTTGAGTCAAGCTCCTTATTACAACTTCTTTGGTATTAAGGGTTCTTATAATGGGAACTCTGTTACAATGCGTACTTGGGAAGATGACGGTACAGGAAATACTTACGAGATTGACGAGCCCTTCCGTTCATATGGAAGTCTGAGTGATTCCCTAGCAGATTATGCTGCTTTAATGACGTCATCCACTTATTCAGGTACTTGGAAATCAAATACAAGCAGCTATGCGGATGCTACTCAGACACTCACAGGAACCTATGCTACAGATAGTCTTTATGCTTCTAAGTTAAATAGTATTATTGCATACTATGGGCTTACTATCTACGACCAAGCCCCAGTTACCCAGGCAACAGGTTCGAGTAGCGGTCTAGTTTGGAATAGTTATAGAGGATCATACACAGATGCTGAGACCTTATCTATAGATGTGGCTTGGGCAAGTTATAAAAATTATAAATAAAAAGAGCCGAAATGAACTACACCCCAAAAGTTAGACAGAAAAAATCTAACTTTTGGGGTATTTTTATTATGAAATTGACTTACGAAGATAAAGTTCAAATATATGAACTGAGAAAGCAGGGAAAGAATCGTTATTATTCTCCTAAATTAAAACAAGAAATAATTGATAAAGTTCTACTTGAAGGGTTGTTCTCAACAAAGTGTTTGCCTGGACTATGGCCTCTCAAATCAAGGATTGCTTAACAATTGGATAGCACAATACAAAAATGGGTATACTATTGTTGAGAAAACAAGAGGGAGACCGCCTAAAATGGGTCGTAAACGCAAGTATTCTTCATACCAAGGAGAAGTTGGCAAGAAAGCAGATAACCTTATTCAACGGCAGTTTGAAGCATCCAAACTAATGGAAAAGTGCTACACAGATGTGACAGAGTTTGCAATTCCAGCAAGCAGCCAAAAGCTCTATTTATCACCAGTATTAGATGGCTTCAATAGTGAAATGATGGAATCTTTCTCATTCTTAAGTCTGAGATGTTTTATGGTTACGAGAAGACGTTTCACTCACTTGAACATTGAAACAAGCTATTGTAGACTATATTGATTATTACAACAACAGACGCATTAAAGTAAAATTAAAAGGACTTAGTCCTGTGTAGTACAGAACTAAATCCTTTGGATAAATTATTTGTCTATCTTTTTGGGGTCAGTACAAAGGGCTCTTTTTTGAACGATAAAAAATTCCAACCTTATGTGGTGGGGACTAAGTAGCTCTTATATTAGTTATCAAAAGTGACCTCCTTAACAAGGTTGTCTAAGAATTTTTCTCCCATTTTAGAGAGAGTAGCCTTTTCGTGTTTCAAGTATACAATATCAATTTCATCATCAACATCTAGTGGAATAGAGACGATATTGTCACCATTTAAATTACTATTTAAGATACCAGTGGCAATTGTGTATCCATCCAAACCAATTAATAGGTTAAAAAGTGTTGCACGGTCTGAAACCACAATCGACTTTTTATGGGGGATTTGTGAGAGAATCTCTTCAGAATAATAGAAGGAATTATGAATCCCCTGATCGTAACTAAGGTAAGGGAAGTCCTCTAAATCTTCCAATGAGACCACTTTATGCTTGGCCAGAGGATTTGACTTGCTGACAAAGATATGAGGTCTAGCTTTAAAGAGACTAGTATAGGTAAGTCTGTTATCGTCAAACATTTTAGTCAAGACATCTCGGTTATAGCCATTAAGGAAGAGAACACCGATTTCTGAACGGAAGTTCTTAACGTCTTCGATAATCTCGTAGGTACGAGTTTCACGTAAGAAGAGCTCGTAACGCGTCATATCAGCTCTCTTGAGAAGTGAGACGAAGGCATTGACGACAAAAGCGTAGTGTTGAGAAGAAACACTAAATAATTCACGTGTCTCTGTGTGACTTTTGTAGCGTTCTTCTAAGAGATTAGTTTGTTCTACTACTTGACGGGCATAAGATAGAAATTCAACACCATCCTTGGTTAAGGTGATCCCTTTAGGGTTACGAATAAAGATGTCAATTCCCATCTCTCTTTCTAAATCTCGGACAGCGTTTGAAAGACTTGGTTGTGTAATGAAAAGTTGTTTTGCGGCTTCATTCATTGAGCCGGTTTCGACGATTTTGATAATATAATGTAATTGTTGAATTCGCATAGCCTTATTATAGCATACTTTAAGTATTATTCCTTAGGATAAGAAGCAATTAAAAGGTCTTTTGGAAACTATACCAATTTTATGCTTGACAATGTTGAATATATGGAATATACTGTCTTCGTTAAGCTTTTCAAAGAGCTTATTGACTATACCAATTTTAAATGAAGGAGATATGACCTCTTTGACTTGAGGTTATTATTAAAAATATGTGTGGAATTGTTGGTGTTGTAGGTAACACAAATGCAACTGATATCTTGATTCAAGGACTTGAAAAGCTAGAATACCGTGGTTACGATTCAGCTGGTATCTTTGTAGCTGGCGATGCATCTAGTCAATTGGTTAAGGCTGTTGGCCGCATTGCGGAACTTGCTGCTAAAACTGAAGGAGTAGAAGGCACAGCTGGTATTGGACATACTCGTTGGGCAACTCACGGTAAACCAACAGAGGACAATGCTCACCCACACCGCTCAGAAACAGAACGTTTTGTTTTGGTTCACAACGGTGTTATTGAAAACTATCTTGAAATTAAGGAAGAATACCTTTCTGGTCATCATTTCAAAGGCCAAACTGATACTGAAATTGCAGTTCACTTGATTGGTAAATTTGTTGAAGAAGACGGTTTGTCAACTATTGAATCTTTCAAGAAGGCTCTCCGCATTATCCGTGGATCGTATGCATTTGCCCTCATGGATTCTGAAGATGCATCAACAATTTATGTCTCTAAAAACAAATCACCACTTTTAATTGGTCTTGGTGATGGTTATAACATGGTCTGCTCAGATGCTATGGCTATGATTCGCGAAACAAATCAATACATGGAAATTCATGATCAAGAGTTGGTTATCGTGAAAGCTGATAGTGTCGAAGTTCAAGATTATGATGGCAATGTTAAAGAACGTGATAGCTATACTGCTGAGCTTGACCTTTCTGATATTGGTAAAGGGACATACCCATACTATATGCTCAAAGAAATCGATGAGCAACCAACAGTGATGCGTAAGCTCATCCAAGCTTACACTGATGACAAGGGTCAAGTGACTGTAGATGCTAAAATTATTAAAGCTGTTCAAGAAGCTGATCGCATCTATATCCTCGCAGCAGGAACTTCTTATCATGCCGGTTTTGCCTCTAAGAAGATGCTTGAAGAGTTAACAGATACTCCAGTTGAGCTCGGTATTTCTTCTGAGTGGGGTTATGGTATGCCACTCCTTAGCAAAAAACCTCTCTTTGTCTTTATTAGTCAATCAGGTGAAACAGCAGATAGTCGTCAGGTTCTTGTTAAAGCTAACGAGTTGGGAATTCCAAGTTTGACGGTGACAAACGTTCCGGGATCTACTCTTTCTCGTGAAGCTGATCACACAATGCTTCTTCATGCTGGACCAGAAATTGCCGTAGCTTCTACTAAAGCTTACACAGCTCAGATTGCGACCCTTGCCTTCTTGGCTAAAGCAGTCGGTGAAGCTAATGGTAATGAAAAAGCTAAAGCATTCGACTTGGTACATGAATTGTCACTTGTAGCACAATCTATCGAATCAACGCTTTCTGAAAAAGAAGTGATTGATGAGAAGGTGGCAGCTCTTCTTTCAGAAACACGTAATGCTTTCTATATTGGTCGTGGTCAAGATTACTATGTTGCTATGGAAGCAAGTCTTAAATTAAAAGAAATCTCATATATCCAATGTGAAGGTTTCGCAGCAGGTGAGTTGAAGCATGGTACAATCGCTCTTATCGAAGATGGCACACCAGTTATTGCCCTCCTGTCAGATCCTGTTCTTGCTAGTCATACTCGTGGTAATATCCAAGAAGTGGTAGCGCGTGGTGCTAAAGTGTTGACCATTGCTGAGGAAAACGTTGCTAAGGAAGGTGATGACATCGTTCTTAATAACGTCCACCCTTACCTATCACCAATTTCAATGGTAGTACCGACACAATTAATTGCTTACTTTGCGACGCTTCATCGTGGACTCGACATTGATAAACCACGTAACTTAGCTAAATCCGTTACAGTTGAATAAAAATACTAACATCTCTTACATTGTAAGGGGGGGTATTTGTTTTTCTTGTTTTCACTCTTGCTTAATTAAGTAATCTAAAGTAGAATAGTATCTGTATTACAATCTTAGGAGAGAATTATGTCATTGCCAAATTGTCCAAAATGCAACTCAGAGTATGTCTATGAAGATGGAATCTTGCTAGTATGTCCGGAATGTGCCTATGAGTGGGATCCAAACGAAGTTGCAGAAGAAGGACTTGTGGTTCTTGATAGCAATGGAACACGTCTTGCTGATGGCGATACTGTTACAGTTATCAAAGATTTGAAAGTTAAGGGTGCTCCGAAAGACATCAAGCAAGGAACACGTGTTAAAAATATTCGCTTGGTTGAAGGTGATCACAACATTGATTGTAAGATTGATGGTTTTGGTTCCATGAAACTTAAATCAGAATTTGTTAAGAAAATCTAAAAATAAGGATTAAGTAGGAAATTTTTTAAGACCTACAGTTTTCCAGATTATTTAAGTCCTTGAGGAGTGGGAATTAGAACTCAATTTTTAGAGAGGGTTCAGTCTCACTCCTTTTAGTATTTTTAAAATCTTATACTATTTTTTTGTTTTTTGGTATAATATTCATCAACACTAAATAATTATAGGAGTTTATATGTCATACGTTTTGGAAGTATTACCAGCTCTGTTAAACGGTGCGGTAGTCACACTTCAAGTATTTTTCATTGTTATCATACTGTCGATTCCACTAGGGATTGTACTTGCTTTCTTAATGCAGATTAAATTCAAACCTCTAAATTGGTTGCTAACTCTTTATGTTTGGATTATGCGTGGAACACCGCTCCTTTTGCAATTAATCTTTGTTTATTATGTTCTTCCGAGTGTAGGGATTGTCTTTGACCGCCTTCCGGCTGCAATTCTTGCTTTTACGCTTAATTATGCTGCTTATTTCGCAGAGATTTTCCGTGGAGGAATTTTGGCTATTCCAAAAGGACAATACGAAGCAGCTAAAATGCTTAAATTTAGTTCTTTCCAGACCATCCGCTATATCATCCTTCCTCAGGTGGTTAAGATTGTCTTGCCAAGTATCTTTAACGAGATTATTAACTTGGTTAAGGATTCATCATTGGTTTATGTTCTTGGGGTTGGAGACCTTCTTTTGGAAAGTCGTACCGCTGCTAACCGTGATGCGACCTTAGCACCGATGTTTGTGGCCGGAGCTATTTATCTTATCCTTGTGGGTGTGGTGACTGTGGCTTCGAAAAACATCGAAAAGAAATTCAACTATTATAAATAGGAGACCTTATGTTAGAATTAAAAAATATTTCCAAGCAATTTGGTCAACACAAAATTTTTGATAACTATAACCTAACTGTCGAAGAGGGGAAAATCTTAGCTATCGTTGGACCATCCGGTGGTGGTAAGACAACTCTTTTGCGTATGCTAGCAGGACTTGAAACTATTGATTCAGGGCAAATTATTTATGAAAATAAAGAGATTCCCTTGGATCAGATGGAAAGTCGTAACTTGCTAGGCTTTGTCTTTCAGGATTTTCAACTGTTTCCGCACTTGACTGTCTTAGATAACTTAACCCTTTCGCCAATTAAGACGATGGGAATGTCTAAGGAAGATGCCCAGAAAAAAGCTCAGACTCTACTTGACCGTTTAGGGCTTGGATCACATGGAAATGCTTATCCGTATTCACTTTCTGGGGGACAAAAACAACGTGTTGCATTTGCTCGTGCCATGATGATTGATCCGAAAATCGTCGGCTATGATGAACCAACTTCAGCTCTTGATCCTGAGTTGCGTCAAGAAGTAGAGAAATTGATTTTGCAGAATCGTGAGATTGGGATTACGCAAATCGTTATTACTCACGATATGCAATTTGCACAGCACATCGCTGATGAGATTGTCACTATCAATCCAAAATAGCGAGGATTTTCTATGAAAAAAATAGTGAAAACAGTTTTGCTAGCCTGTCTTGTTATTTTGCCTTTGTTTGCGCTATCAGCTTGTAGCTCGCGCTCACATTTTGCAACTCAGAAAGACCAGTGGCAAACTTATACCAAAGAAAAGAAAATCAAAATTGGTTTTGATGCAACCTTTGTTCCTATGGGATATGAGGAAAAGGATGGTAGCTATATTGGTTTTGATATTGACTTGGCTAATGCAGTTTTTAAATTATATGGCATCGATGTTGAATGGCAAGCTATTGACTGGGATATGAAAGAAACTGAGTTGAAGAATGGGACGATTGATCTTATTTGGAATGGTTACTCGGTTACAGATGAACGTAAGCAGTCTGCAGACTTTACGGAACCTTATATGGTAAATGAACAAGTACTGGTAACCAAAAAGTCCTCAGGGATTGATTCTGTTGCAGGAATGGCAGGTAAGACCTTAGGTGCTCAAGCTGGGTCGTCTGGTTATGATGCATTCAATGCTTCTCCAAAAATTTTGAAGGATGTCGTTGCTAATCAAAAAGTTGTCCAATATTCGACTTTTACACAAGCTTTGATTGACCTTAATAGTGGACGTATTGATGGCCTATTGATTGACCGTGTGTACGCTAATTACTACCTAGAAAAATCAGGAGTTCTGGATCAGTATAATGTTATGCCTGCTGGTTACGAGGGAGAAAGCTTTGCTGTAGGTGCTCGTAAGGTAGATAAGACACTAATAAAAAAAATCAATCAAGGATTTGAAACTCTTTATAAAAATGGAGAATTCCAAAAGATTTCTAACAAGTGGTTTGGTGAAGATGTCGCAACAGACCAAGTTAAAGGGAAAAGATAAGACTATAACAACATTCTAGAAAGAATGTTGTTATTTTTTGTGAAAAACACTTGAGATATAACAAGTTATAATTTATACTAATGTTAGTTTATAAACTGACAAAAGGACAAGCATGGATATTTCGATTATTCAAGAGAGCCAAAAAGTGATATTGCTTTTGTAGATATGAAATCTTTCTATGCGAGTGTTAGAGTGTGTTGAGCGTGGGTTACATCCACTTAAGACTTCTCTATGTATGATGAGTAGAGCTGAAAACGCTAATGGTTCAATATTAGCGTCTTCCCCTATATTTAAGCATGTTTTTGGCAAGTCAAATGTTAGTCGATCTTATGATTTACCTTTTGATATTTATTCTCGTAAGTTTCATTATTATAATGCCAAAAAACAGGGACTTCCAACGGATAGAGATTTTGTTGATTTTATAGAATCTTGGGCCAAGGTTACCTTTAGTGTTTCCCTCGAATGGATCTTTATATCAAAAAGAATATTCAGAATCAACACATTTTCCAGAATTATGCCAGTGTTGACGATATTCTTTCCTATTCTATTGATGAGGGGTTCATTGATCTCACGTCGTCATTAAATTACTTTATTCCCGATAGGACTGTTACTAGAAAAGATAAGTTAGATATGATTTCAGGTCGAGAACTTGCTAATAGCAACCCTGATACTCTTAAAGAGGAGTTAGGTATTGTGGGCTTAGACCTCTTTTTTCATGCCAATGGTATTAATGAAAGTAATGTTCATAAACCTTATAAAACAAAGTCACATGGTTTAGGAAATTCGCAAATATTACCACGAGACTATGATCGGCAAGCTGATATTGAATTGATTCTGAAAGAGATAGCAGAACAGGTGGCTATTAGATTAAGACGAGTCCATAAGAAAGCTTGTCAAGTTTCCATTAGCATTGGATTTTCAAAGTTAGAGGGCAAGCGTTCGCTACAAGCACAGATGAAGATTGAGCCTGCCAATAATACAAAAATACTAATAGGGCATGTCATTTCACTCTTTCGGAAGAAATATCAAGGAGGGGCTGTTAGAAGTGTCAGTGTTTCTTATGCAAATTTTGTAGATGAAAAGATTCAAATTCTTTCTTTATTTGATAATCCAGATGACATTGATAAAGAAGAAAGGCTTCAGTCAGCTATAGATAGTATTCGTCAGGAATTTGGCTTTACGACCATTCAAAAAGCAACAGCTTTACAGGAGGCATCTAGGAGTATTGCTCAAAGTAAGCTTATTGGTGGACACTCAGCTTGAGGATTAGATGGCTTAAAATGATAGATCGTAGTTACCTTCCCTTTCAATCTGCTAGGGAACATCAAGATAGGGGAATGATGAAGTGGATGTGATATTTATTGTCGGAACACACAAGTTCACTACATTCGGAACACACAAGTTCACTACATGAAGATAAGACTAAAGAAAATCTAACTAATCGTTTGGATGATTTAGAGAAGTTTACTTTATTGAACCAACTTTATTTGGGTCAATTATTGGGGAATTTCCAGATAAAGGATCAAGGTAGGCGCTGTAGGTTTAGTGGCTATGTGGTTGACTTGGATTTTAATCAAGTTACTATAAAATCTTCCAAGCGACATAAACGTATTCGAACAAAGGACATATTAGAAATTAGTTTGGAGGTTGAAAAACATAGATGAAGAAGAGAAAAATTTATGATGATAAACTTCAAATTGACTATTTTTCTGATAGCTATCTAAAGTTTGAAGAAGACTTTTATCGCTAGTCTGCTATGGATATTCCCTTAACCTTTTTGACGGATGATATTCTTAGAGAGATGGATATCAGTCAAAATAATTATTTTCTATTAAATAAAGAGAATGCTAGAGACGGACGCAATCATTATTTCCATTTTGAGTCAGTCTTTTGGATTTCAAGACACTCGTGAGACAGTATAGGTATCTTGGAAATGATTAAATCATATCGCATCCAGCAGGAGAAATAGTATTTCTTTAATTGCTAGCCAGAGCTTTCAAGAAATTTTTCAGTGACTGAGAAACGTTTATGTAAGCGTTGATATTGTTTCTGAGAGTGTTAAAAGTTATCATATGGAGGTGATTAAGATGAGAGCAGTTGTTGTTAATCAAGCAATCACAAGTATTGAAGTTGTGGACCATGAAAAACCAGCATTAGTTGCTCATGGTCAAGCCTTGGTTAAAGTTGTACTGTGGCGTTTGCCATACTGACCTTCATGTAGCCCATGGAGACTTTGGTCAAGTTCCAGGTCGTATCTTAGGCCATGAGGGAATTGGTATTGTTGAAGAAGTTGGTGAAGGGGTTAAAACACTAAAAAAAGGTGATCGCGTATCAATCGCTTGGTTCTTCAAAGGGTGGTTTGGCTACTGTGAATATTGTATAACTGGACGTGAAACATTCTGTCGGTCTGTAAAAAAAATGCTGGTTATAGTGTTGATGGTGGTATAAGTGACTATGCTTTGGTTACTGCTGACTACGCTGTGAAAGTTCCAGACGGACTCAATCCCGCTCAAGCTTCATCTATTACTTGTGCGGGAGTTACAACTTATAAAGCCATTAAAGAGGCTAAAGTTGAACCTGGTCAATGGGTAGCTATTTATGGTGCTGGAGGGCTAGGTGACTTGGCTATTCAATATGCTAAGAAGGTTTTCAATGCACGAGTAGTGGCTGTTGATATCAACCAAGATAAACTTGAGTTGGCTAAGGAATCTGGTGCTGATTTAGTGGTGAACGGTAAAGAAGTTGAAGATGTAGCAGGCTATATCCAAGAGAAAACTGGTGGTACACACAGTGCTGTTGTAACAGCTGTTTCTAAGGTTGCTTTCAACCAGGCTGTCGATAGAGTACGTGCCGGTGGTACGGTCGTTGCCGTTGGGCTCCCATCTGAATACATGGAGCTCTCAATTGTCAAAACAGTTCTAGATGGTATCCGTGTTGTTGGATCTCTTGTAGGTACGCGTAAAGACTTAGAAGAAGCTTTTGACTTCGGTGCACAAGGCTTGGTAGTACCAGTTGTTGAAACCGTTCCTGTCGATACAGCTGTAAAAGTATTTGATCAAATGGAAAAAGGTGAAATTCAAGGACGTAAGGTAGTTGATTTCACTAAGTAAACATACATTTGTCAATGACTACCATGATGACTATATGAGGAGTTGGGTAGCCTAAAACTGGCTAAATTACTTTTTGAAAGCAGTATTTCTGAACAAAATTCCAGTGATTTATTTGTGTTGATAGAATTTTTATTGGTCTAAAACCTCATATAGATATAAAACAAAAAAGCGTTGAACGATTGCGTTCAGCGCTTTTGATGTTTTTGGTTTTATTTCCACTCAATAGTAATCTATACCACTAAAATCCTTTCATATTGGGATTTTAGAAAGATTTACTTATTTTGGTGGGCTAGATGGTGGGGATTGTTACTATTTTAAAATTTTTTGATTTCCATTGAATTTTACTAAACTTTTTGAGGGGAATGAGATAGAAATATTGCCAGTTATTTTCACAAATAATTTTTTCTTGCATTTATTACTCCTTACTATTTTTTTATTTTTAAAGAATATGTTTGAAAAAATAGGTTTGCGGTCCTCGGGAAAAAACTGAGATTGGGTATTATATTTTGGGTTATCTGCTTCCCATTAACGATATTTTTCGCCAATTCTTTGTGAAGCCAACGGTCAATTTCATCTTTTTCAATCACTTCATTCAAAAAAGTATCATCATAACCATCTTCATTATCTTCTTTAGTCATTGAAGCAGTCAAAATACCATCCTTGAACGGAAAATCTAAAACAACATCTTGGCTGTCTTGTAAGAATTTCCCTTTTGAAGCTAACCCAACACGATTTTCATATTTGGTGTAGCTTGTGTCCCAGTAATCGTTATAGAGAACGGCTTCTTCAAGTTGTTCAATCTGAAAGAGCTTTTGCCCCGCCACTTCCTTGATGAAATGTTGCTTGATGAAATCCACTTCAAACATTTGCTTAAAAGTGCTTCATCATAATTTCGTAAATCATCCGTGAGTTTGAAACGGTTCAATTCTTCTCCGACAAAATATTTGTCGCCAAAAGATACCAAAGCCGTTTTCAACTCGTCAAAAATTTTCGGTTCAATTTTTGCCGTCTGTGTCGTCTCCTTAATAGTTTATCTCTTAAATTATAGCATTGAACACCTTACACGTGTTAGCGAGAGCCAAAAAAAACCTCCCACCGACAACCATTCAGTGAGAGGATTTTTGGCGACAGTTTTGGAGACAATTCAAATCATTTTGTGTCTCCGAACGTCACTTGAGTTTTAGCTAAATGCAGTAAAATCAACGTTTCTGGTGTTATAAAGTGTCACTGTTTTATTCCCACTCTACAGTTGCAGGTGGTTTACTTGTAATATCGTAGACGATACGGTTAACATGATCAACTTCGTTAACGATTCGAACAGAAATCTTTTGGAGAACCTCCCATGGAAGTTTCGCAAAGTCAGCTGTCATACCGTCAATTGAAGTGATAGCACGGATAGCAATAGTATAGTCGTAAGTTCGTCCGTCACCCATAACACCGACAGAACGTACGCCTGTGTTAACAGTGAAGTATTGCCATACATCACGGTCAAGACCAGCCTTAGCGATTTCCTCGCGAAGAATAGCATCAGACTCACGAACGGTTTCAAGTTTCTCTTCAGTGATTTCACCCATAATACGGATGGCAAGTCCTGGTCCTGGGAATGGTTGGCGCCAAACGACCTCGTCAGGCATTCCCAGTTCAGTACCAAGAGCGCGCACTTCATCTTTAAAGAGAGTGTTAAGTGGTTCAATCAATTCAAACTGCATGTCTTCTGGAAGACCACCAACGTTGTGGTGAGATTTGATTGTTTGCGCTGTTTCAGTACCTGATTCAATGATATCAGTGTAGAGTGTTCCTTGAGCTAGGAAGTCAACACCTTTAAGTTTGCTTGCTTCGTCATCAAAAACGTGAACAAACTCGTTACCGATGATTTTACGTTTTTTCTCAGGGTCATCAACACCAGCCAAGAGATCAAGGAAGCGTTTAGAAGCATCAACACGGATAATGTTAAGGCCAAATTTACCTCCCAGCATCTCCATAACTTGGTCGCCTTCACCTTTACGGAGAAGACCGTGGTCGACAAAGATACATGTCAATTGATCACCAATAGCTTTTTGCAAGAGCACACCGACAACAGATGAATCAACTCCACCTGATAGTCCAAGAAGGACTTTGCGGTCGCCAACTGTTTCACGAATCTGTGCAATTTGCATATCTACGAAGTTAGCCATTGACCAGTCACCTTTGGCACCACATATACTAAAAGCGAAGTTTTTCAAAATGTCGTTACCATATACAGTGTGACGAACTTCTGGGTGGAATTGGATACCATAAAAGTTTTTCTTAGTATCTTCCATCGCAGCGAATGGGCAATCCGCTGAATCACCAACAAGATGGAAACCTTCTGGAATTTCTGTAACAGCATCACCGTGACTCATCAGAACGACTTGTTCTTCAGGAGTTCCAGCAAAGAGCTCTGATTGGGCACGAAGGCGAAGTGTTGATTGACCATACTCACGATTACCTGCTTCACCAGCCGGAACAACTTTACCACCGAGTTTGTGGGTCAAAAGTTGCATTCCGTAACAGATACCAAGAATTGGGATACCAAGCTCGAAAATTTCTTCGTCAATACCAAATGCATCTTCTGCATAAACAGAGTTGGGACCACCAGAAAGTATGATCCCGATGGGATTGATGGCACGTACTTCATCAGCAGTAATTTTATGGCTCTTCAATTCAGAGAAAACGCCAAATTCACGAATACGACGTGCAATCAGCTGATTGTATTGGCTACCATAGTCTAGAACAATGATTTTCTGCACATCATTCAAAGTAGAAATGTTAGTCATTATTACCCTTTCTTTTTGCATCACATAGGATTCTTTCTTATGCAATCATTGTATCACAAATTTATGGACTTAGCACCTAGATTTATACGAGAAACTGTAAGTCTTTTACTTATCTTTACAATTTTGTCACTTTTTTTGTAAAATAGGGAAAAAAGGAGGGGGATTGGATGTTACCAGCGTATATTCGCATACATGATAAGATTAAGGAAGATGTTGATGATGGTACTTGGAAAATTGGGCAACGTCTTCCTAGCGAGCGAGATCTTTGCGAGACTTTTGATGTGAGTCGTATGACTGTGCGCCAGGCGATAACACTTTTAGTGGATGAGGGGATTTTAGAACGCAAACCAGGCAGTGGAACCTTTGTTGCTAGTAGTCGAGTTAAGGAAAAAATGCGTGGAACTACGAGTTTTACTGAGATTGTCAAATCCCAAGGGAGGAAGCCATCTAGTGAGCTTATTTCGTATCAACGTCTACATCCAAATGAGTTTGAAATCAAGAATTTAGGTGTCTTGCCACAGTCCCATGTCATTCGTATGGAACGTGTTCGTTTTGCTGATGACATTCCGGTTGCCTATGAAATTACCAGTATCCCTGAGAAAATTATCCGAGGTTTTAAGGAATCAGAAATTACCGAACATTTCTTCAAGACATTAACTGATAATGGCTATGAAATAGGAAAAAGTCAGCAGACAATATCAGCAAGATTGGCCAATAGTAGTCTAGCCAAGCACCTCAAGGTTAAGACTGGTGATGCTCTTTTGAGTCTGACACAAATTTCCTTTCTCCAAGACGGGCAGGCTTTCGAATATGTACGAAGTTACTATGTTGGCGACCGTTTTGAATTTTATTTGGAGAACAATTAGAAGTCACTGCTTTTTTTCTGCACAAGTATGGTGCTAACACCATGATTTTATGGTAAAATGTAGCTTATGGAAATTGAAAAAACCAATCGCATGAATGCCCTCTTTGAGTTCTATGCAGCTTTGTTAACAGATAAGCAGATGAACTATATTGAGCTATATTATGCGGATGATTATAGTTTGGCAGAAATTGCCGAGGAATTTGGTGTGAGTCGTCAGGCCGTATATGATAACATCAAGCGCACTGAGAAGATTTTAGAAGATTACGAGATGAAATTACATATGTATTCAGACTACATCGTCCGTAGCCAAATTTTTGATGATATCATGGAAAAATACGCAGACGATAGCTATCTCCAGGAACAAATTGCAATCCTGAGCAGCATTGATAATAGAGATTAGATTCAAGCAGAAAGTAAGAGAGGAAATGACATATGGCTTTTGAAAGCTTAACGGAACGCTTGCAAGGTGTTTTCAAAAATTTAAGACGTAAAGGAAAACTTTCAGAGAAAGAAGTTCAAGAAGTCACTAAAGAGATTCGTTTGGCACTTCTTGAAGCAGACGTAGCTCTACCAGTTGTTAAGACATTTATCAAACGTGTTCGTGAACGTGCTGTAGGTCACGAAATCATTGATACTCTTGATGCTTCACAACAAATCATTAAGATTGTTAATGAAGAATTGACAGAAATTCTTGGGTCTGAAACATCTGAGATTGAGAAATCTCCAAAGATTCCAACTATCATTATGATGGTTGGTCTTCAAGGGGCTGGTAAAACAACCTTTGCAGGTAAATTGGCTAATAAACTGATTAAAGAACAAGAAGCTCGTCCAATGATGATTGCTGCAGATATCTATCGTCCAGCAGCCATTGATCAGTTGAAAACTTTGGGACAACAAATCAATGTTCCTGTTTTTGATATGGGAACAGAGACACCAGCAGTTGAGATCGTCAGAAATGGTTTGGAACAAGCGCGTGCTAATAAAAATGACTATGTCTTGATTGATACGGCTGGTCGTTTGCAGATTGACGAAACCCTCATGAAAGAGTTGCGTGATATCAAAGATTTTGCTCATCCAAACGAGATTCTCTTGGTTGTAGATAGCATGATTGGTCAGGAAGCTGCTAACGTTGCCAAGGAGTTTAATGAACAACTAGATATCACAGGTGTCGTTCTTACTAAAATTGATGGTGATACACGTGGTGGTGCGGCTCTTTCAATTCGTGAGATCACTGGTAAGCCGATTAAATTTACAGGTACTGGTGAGAAAATTACGGATATCGAGACTTTCCACCCAGACCGTATGTCAAGCCGTATCTTAGGTATGGGTGACCTTCTTACCCTTATTGAAAAAGCTTCTCAGGAGTATGATGAGAAAAAATCTCTTGAGTTAGCTGAGAAGATGCGTGAAAACACCTTTGATTTCAATGATTTTATCGACCAATTAGACCAAGTGCAAAATATGGGTCCTATGGAGGATTTACTAAAGATGTTGCCAGGTATGGCTAACAATCCAGCCTTGGCTAATGTTAAAGTAGACGAAAAGCAGATTGCTCGCAAGCGTGCCATTGTATTATCAATGACACCAGAAGAACGTGAAAATCCAGATCTCTTGACTCCAAGTCGTCGTCGCCGTATTGCCAATGGTTCAGGGAATACCTTCATCGAAGTAAACAAGTTTATTAAAGACTTCAATCAAGCAAAACAAATGATGCAAGGCATTATGTCTGGTGATATGGAGCAAATGATGCGTCAAATGGGTCTTAACCCAAATAATCTGCCCAAAAACATGCCAAATATGCCTGATATGGGGAATATGGACATGTCTGCTCTTGAAGGCATGATGGGTGGCACTGGTATGCCAGATCTTGGAAATATGGATCTAAGCCAAATGCTTGGTGGTGGTCTTAAAGGTAAGATCGGTTCATTTGCCATGAAACATGCGATGAAGCGTCAAGCTAACAAGTTGAAGAAAGCTAAGAAAAAACGTAAATAAGAAAGGACTAGAGCTTATGGCTCTAGTTTTTTTATGGCATATTGACATATAGGTATATACAATGTAATATACTATTGTATTTACAGAAAAAGGAGAAAATTATGAAGCCGAAAAAAAGAATTCAAGAAATGACCTTTGCAGCTTTGTTAACTGCGATTGCTATCCTTATCCCAAGTATTATGCCAATTAAACTAATCATTCCACCGGCTTCTTATACCTTAGGGAGTCACGTTCCATTATTTCTAGCTATGTTTATATCTCCCTGGGTGGCAGCTTTTGTTATCTTAGCGTCTAGTTTAGGCTTCTTTATGGCCGGCTATCCGATTGTTATTGTTTTTAGGGCATTCTCGCATATCATCTTTGGTTGTTTAGGAGCGCTTTATTTGAAAAGGTTTCCTCAAACAATAGAAAACCATAAATCATCTTTAATTTTTAACTTTGTTTTAGGTATTATTCATGCTCTAGGTGAAGTTATTGCTTGTGTGATTTTTTATTCAGTAACGGGGGAGGACTTCCAAAAACTATTTTATATCTTGTTTGTTTTAGTTGGATTTGGTACTATTGTCCATAGTATGATAGACTACGTTATAGCATTAACGATTTTCAAAAGTATTCGAAAAATTCGATAGTTGTAAGAGGAGTTGTTTAGTCTATGACTTTAAATCGCAAGCAAGAATTATTGACCCTATTAAAGCAGTCTAAAGAAGCGATTAATGGGCAGAGTTTGGCAGAACATTTCGGTGTTACTCGTCAAATCATTGTCCAAGATATTGCACTTCTGCGAGCAGATGGTTCTCAAATTATCTCAACTAACAGGGGTTACATTTATAAGACTAGTGATGATAATTCTTATGCACATCGACTGTTTAAAGTGAATCATACGGTGAATAATATGGAAGAAGAGCTTCTAGCCATTGTCGATAATGGGGGACGTATTCAAAATATCATGATTGATCATCCAGCCTATGGTGAAATTCAATCCTTGTTGAAGTTGACTTGTCGTCGAGATGTTAGACATTTTTTAGAACAAGCAGCGTCAAGTGACTTTCGACCACTATCTGAATTAACCAACGGTGTTCACTATCATCTTGTTGAAGCTGATAGTCAACAAGATTTAGATTATATTGAAGAGGCACTCGATAATCTTGGATTTTTAGTCAAAGATTAATACAAAAGAGAAATATAAAAGTAGTTGATTTCACTTGAAGTCAACTGCTTTTTTTGATACACTTATGTTAGTTTATTAACTTACGGAGGTAGCTATGTTTTCAGGACAAAGACTTAAAGAGATTCGAGAAGCACAAGGAATGAGTCAAGCATCAGTAGCTAAGCATCTAGGGATTTCGCGCTCCTCTTATTTTAACTGGGAAAATGGTAAGACGAAACCAAATCAAAAGAATCTATCGGTACTGGCTGAACTATTTGGTGTAGCCGAGACCTATTTTCTGTCTGAACACGAGATTGTTGAAGTGTACTTGGAATTAAATGAGGAAAACCGTCAAGAAGCTTTGCGATTCACTAAAGCTCTTCTGGAGGAACAAGAAGCAGAAAAGAAGAAATCACCCGTTATCCCACTTTACTCTTACAAAGTTTTCGAGCGTTTATCAGCCGGAACAGGTTATACTTATTTTGGTGATGGCAATTATGATGAAGTTTTCTACGATGAAGAAATAGATCATGATTTTGCATCATGGGTATTTGGAGACTCTATGGAACCTACCTACCTAAATGGTGAAGTCGTGCTGATCAAACAAACAGGTTTTGATTATGATGGCGATGTCTATGCTGTAGACTGGGATGGTCAAACCTATATCAAAAAGGTTTATCGTGAGGAGGATGGTCTTCGTTTGGTTTCTCTTAATAAACGGTATGGTGACAAATTTGCTCCTTATGATGAAGACCCTCGAATCATCGGTAAAATTGTTGGTAACTTCATGCCGATTGAGGCTTAGCCAAGTGATAACAATTGGGCATCCCAAACTAAATCTGTTATAATATAACTAAAGCAAAGCCAATGATTTGGCTTTTTTTAAAGATTTTAAATGATATTTTGCTAAGAATACAAAAGGAGAAGCATACATGGCTACTATTCAATGGTTTCCAGGTCACATGTCTAAGGCCCGTCGACAGGTTCAGGAAAATCTTAAGCATGTTGATTTTGTAACGATTTTGGTGGATGCACGTTTGCCACTTTCAAGTCAGAATCCTATGTTGACCAAAATTGTTGGCGATAAACCAAAGATTTTAATTCTCAATAAAGCTGATCTTGCTGACGATAATCGTACGAAAGAATGGTGTACCTATTTTGAGAGTCAAGGGATTAAAACCCTGGCCATTAATTCCAAAGAACAATCTACAGTTAAATTGGTAACAGATGCTGCTAAGAGTCTTATGACTGAAAAGATTCAACGACTACGTGAACGTGGTATTCAGAAAGAGACCTTGAGAACCATGATTATTGGGATTCCAAATGCAGGAAAATCTACCTTGATGAACCGCCTAGCTGGTAAAAAGATTGCTGTTGTGGGAAATAAGCCTGGCGTTACAAAAGGTCAACAGTGGTTGAAGTCTAATAAGGACTTAGAAATTCTTGATACTCCAGGGATTTTATGGCCTAAGTTTGAAGATGAATTGGTTGGATTGAAACTCGCTTTAACTGGTGCCATCAAGGACCAGTTATTACCAATGGATGAAGTCACGATTTTTGGTCTCAACTACTTTAAAACTTACTACCCAGAGCGACTAGAGGAACGCTTTAAAGGGATTGACCTTGAAGAAGAAGCACCAGAAATCATCATGGAAATGACTCGAAAACTTGGCTTTCGTGAAGATTATGACCGTTTTTACAATCTTTTTGTCAAAGATGTTCGTGATGGAAAACTAGGCCGTTATACTCTTGATATTGTTGGGGTCGATACTGATGGCGACAATTAAAGAAGTCAAGGAACAATTGGCTATTTTGAGGGATCTTGACGACCCTAGATGGGCAAGTTTTGAGGAAGATAGTCGGACTGGTGTACAAGCTGCCATTAGGAAACGCCGTAAGACTATCCTCGCTGAACTTGCTGAGGAAGAACGTTTAGAAACACTTCTTAATTATGAGAAATCACTCTATGCTCGAGGAATAGAACTCATCGCAGGTGTCGATGAAGTTGGACGTGGTCCTTTAGCTGGGCCAGTTGTAGCGGCTGCGGTCATTTTACCAAAGCTTTGCAAAATAAAAGGTCTAAATGACAGTAAAAAGATTCCAAAATCTAAACATGAAGCTATCTATAATCAGGTAATGAAGGAGGCAGTAGCTGTCGGTATTGGTATTAAGGATAATTATGTGATTGATGACGTCAATATTTATGAAGCTACCAAGTTAGCCATGATAGAAGCTATTGAAAAACTCAATCCCCAACCTGAACATTTGCTAATTGATGCCATGAATTTGGACTTACCTATAGAACAAACCTCAATCATAAAAGGGGATGCTAATTCTCTATCTATTGCAGCAGCTTCTATCGTAGCAAAAGTAACTCGGGATAAGATGATGGCTGATTATGAGCAGGAGTTTCCTGGATTCGCCTTTGCCAAAAATGCAGGCTATGGCACCAAAGAACATTTGTCTGGCATAGATAAGTTTGGTGTCACGCCAATTCATAGAAGAAGCTTCGAACCAATAAAGTCAATAATAAAAAAGTAGGTGAAGTGGAGTGATTTTAGCTATTGATATCGGAGGAACCTTTATTAAATTTGGATTAGTTGATGATGATTTTAGAATTAGCAGTCAATCTAAAGAGTCAACTCCAACGACAATTGACGACTTTTGGCGGATTTTAGAAAGCATAGTCTCATCATTTAAGAATGATATCTCTGGTATTGCCATTGCATGTCCAGGCAAAATTAATAGTAAACATGGCTTTGTTTTCAAGGGTGGCCTTATCCCTTATTTAACATCTATTCCTCTTGGGACACGCTTGTCCAAAATATTTCAACTGCCTGTAAAAGTTATTAATGATGCAGATGCGGCAGCTTTGGCTGAAGCAAGATATGGTAGTTTACAGGATTTAGATTGTGGTGCTGCCTTGGTTTTGGGTACTGGTGTTGGCTTAGGACTTGTCTCACAGGGAGACTTGTTAACACCTCTGTCGGTTACCCAATATTTGCGTGCTCCAAGTCCCCAAAGCTTGGGTCAAACCGTTCTCCCTTTCCAGTTGGGGCTATTTAAGCATGCTCTATTTAGTCTTGTTGCTAATAAAGGTTCTGCGGTAGGTTTCATTCATGAAGCTAGTCAAATACTTGGTTTAGAACAGGACGATGGTTTAGCTGTTTTCTCCGCTTTAGATGATAATCACTCTGGACAACTAAAACGTCTATTTAAGGACTATTGTCATGAAATTGCTGTTCTGATTCTTAATTTGCAGAGTTTCCTCAAGTTGGATAGAGTTTTATTGGTGGAGGCATTAGCAGACAAAATTCTTTGATAGAAGGTCTTGTTAATGCTTATGAAGAGTCATTTAATGAAGAATCTGAATTAGGTTTTGATCCGATATCAATTCAATCTTGTCATTTCCATAACGATAGTAACCTCTTAGGAGCAGCATCATATTTTGCTTCTGAAAATGCCTTATAGTCAAAAAAAGTTCCATAAAGGGACTTTTTTTGTTTTTTCTTGCGAATAATGAAATGGAGGTAGTTAGATGAATAACTTTGAACTTTTTAAACTAAAAGCTGCTGGATTGACGAATTTAAACATCCTTAACATTTTAGACTATCAAAAAAATCAAGATAAAAAATTGAGCTTACGTGATATGGCAGTGGTATCTAAGTCTAAAAATGCCGTTCTCTTTATGGAAAAATACAAGAATTTAGATGTTAAGCAGCTTAAGGAAGATTTTCAACGTTTTCCGACCTTATCAATTTTTGATAAGGAGTATCCCATTGAGCTGAAACATTCCTATAATCCTCCTGTCCTCCTCTTTTATCAAGGGAATATTGATTTGCTAAGTAAACCCAAGTTAGCAGTAGTTGGTGCCAGAAAGTGTTCTGAAACAGGCAAACAGTCTGTTCGAAAAATTGTTCATGAACTTGGGAATGCCTTTACTATTGTAAGTGGCTTGGCGCGTGGAATTGATACTTGTGCTCATATGGAGGCCTTAAAAAATAAAGGTAACACCATTGCAGTTATCGGGACTGGGCTAGACGTATATTATCCTAAAGAAAACAAAGCTTTACAGGACTATATGGCTAAAAATCATTTAGTTCTTACAGAATACGGACCGGGTGAACAGCCACTTAAATACCATTATCCTGAACGAAATCGGATAATTTCTGGATTGTGTCAAGGTGTTATGGTGGTTGAAGCCAAGCTTCGCTCGGGAAGTCTTATTACTTGTGAGCGTGCAATGGAAGAAGGAAGAGATGTTTTCGCCATACCAGGAAATATTTTAGATGGAAAATCGGATGGATGCCATCACCTCATTCAAGAGGGCGCAAAGTGCATTACTACAGGATTTGACATCATTTCAGAATTTTCATAAAAATCAAACTTCTCCTATAGAGAAAAAGTTTCTTATTGACAGTTAAAGAAAAGGACGGTATCATGTTAGTTGCTTGGTCCAAGATGTTTCATTTTTTAATGTCTTGTGACTATATTTTAGACAGATTAGTGGCGCAGCCAGTTTATAACATTATAAGGAAATAGTCTATGGCGACAGCAACGACAACAAAAACGAAAACTAAAGCAACGAAGAAAACAAAGGCTAAAAAGGCGACTAAAAAGAGAGCGACACCGAAGAAAAATTTGGTTATCGTGGAGTCTCCAGCCAAAGCGAAAACCATTGAGAAGTACCTTGGGCGCAACTATAAAGTTGTTGCTTCAGTAGGGCATATCCGTGATTTGAAAAAATCAAGTATGTCTATTGATTTTGAAAACAACTACGAACCACAGTATATCAATATTCGTGGTAAAGGACCCCTTATCAAAGAATTAAAGAAAGAAGCTAAGAAAGCCAAGAAAGTCTTTCTCGCAAGTGACCCGGACCGTGAAGGGGAAGCTATTTCATGGCATTTGTCACATATACTTGGATTAGAGCCAGAAGATAAGAATCGTGTAGTTTTTAACGAAATCACTAAAGACGCGGTGAAGAATGCCTTTGCAGAGCCACGCGCCATTGACATGGACTTAGTAGATGCTCAGCAAGCTCGTCGTGTTTTGGACCGAATTGTGGGTTACTCTATTTCACCTCTTCTATGGAAGAAGGTTAAGAAAGGTCTTTCTGCAGGTCGAGTGCAATCGGTAGCTCTTAAGCTTATTATTGACCGTGAGAATGAAATCAAGGCTTTTAAACCAGAAGAATATTGGACAATTGATGGTGCCTTTAAGAAGGGTGCTAAGAAGTTTCAGGCTAGCTTCTATGGTCTTGATGGTAAAAAGCTCAAGCTCAACAATAACGACGATGTTAAAGACGTTCTCTCTCGTATCATAAGTGACGACTTTAACGTTGATAAGGTAGAGAGAAAAGAACGCCGTCGTAATGCGCCATTGCCATATACAACATCATCACTACAACAGGATGCTGCTAATAAAATCAACTTCCGTACACGTAAGACTATGATGGTTGCACAACAGTTGTACGAAGGGATTAATCTTGGTTCAGGCGCTCAAGGTTTGATTACCTATATGCGTACGGACTCAACACGTATCAGTCCAGTGGCTCAAAATCAAGCGGCTGAATTTATTACAGAACGCTATGGCTCTAAGTATTCTAAACATGGAAGCAAGGTGAAAAATAGTTCAGCGGCGCAAGATGCTCACGAGGCTATCCGTCCTTCAAATGTTTTCCAAACACCAGAAAGTATTGCTAAGTATTTGGATAAGGATCAGCTTAAGCTCTATACCCTTATTTGGAATCGTTTTGTGGCTAGTCAGATGACGGCTGCAGTATTTGATACGATGAAGGTGACCTTGTCTCAAAATGGTGTCATTTTCACTGCAAATGGTAGTCAAATCAAGTTTGACGGTTATATGGCCGTTTACAACGACTCTGATAAGAATAAAATGCTTCCTGAAATGGCTGAAGGTGATACAATTAAGAAGGTTGTGACAACGCCTGAACAACACTTTACGCAACCACCGGCACGCTACTCTGAAGCGACATTGATTAAGACTTTGGAAGAAAATGGCGTTGGTCGTCCGTCAACTTATGCACCAACGCTTGATGTTATTCAACGTCGCTACTATGTCAAATTGGTGGCTAAACGTTTTGAACCAACTGAACTTGGTGAAATCGTTAATAGCTTAATTGTAGAATTCTTTCCGGATATCGTGGATGTTAAATTCACTGCCGAGATGGAAGCCAAACTCGATAAAGTTGAAATCGGTAAGGAACAATGGCAGAAGGTTATTGATGAATTCTTCAAACCTTTCCAAAAAGAATTGGAAAAAGCTGAAGAAGGTATTGAAAAAATCCAAATCAAGGATGAACCTGCTGGTTTTGATTGTGACCTCTGCGGCCATCCAATGGTTATCAAGCTAGGTCGTTACGGTAAGTTTTATGCATGTAGTAACTTCCCAGACTGTCACAATACTAAGGCTATTACTAAAGAAATTGGTGTGACTTGTCCAACCTGTGGGCAAGGTCAGGTCATCGAGCGTAAGACAAAACGCAATCGTGTCTTTTATGGTTGTGATCGCTATCCAGACTGTGAATTTACCTCGTGGGATATCCCTATTGGACGTAACTGTCCTAAATCAGGCGACTACCTCGTGGAGAAGAAAGTACGTGGTGGTGGCAAGCAAGTTATCTGTAGTAACGAAGAGTGTGACTACAAAGAATCTGTTATAAAATAAAGAAGAAAGCTATCCCAAGTTTTTGCCTTGGGATAGCTTTTTGTATTTTGTCAAAAAAACTGATACTTTCCTTAAATTTGTTTTTTATACTAAGAATGAAAAGAAAGGAGAGTTATTATGAAACGTTTAAGTTTATCAGGTTTCCAACTCAAATATATAGCCCTAATTACTATGGTATTCGACCACATTCATTATTTTTTTGATTATACAGGGAAAATCCCTATTTGGTTTGCTATGATTGGTAGATTAGCAGCACCCTTGTTCCTTTTTTGTGTGATTGAGGGTTTTATTCATACCCATAACCGGAAGAAATACTTCCTAAAGATTTATTCTTTAGCAATTGTGATGGGACTGATTCAATTTGGATTCTATAATTTTCTACATCCTCTAGTTAAACCAGATGGTTTCTTTCCACAAAATATGATGCTGTCGTCATTCGCAATTTTGCTCGTTGCTCTTCAAGGGATTGCATGGATTCAAGAAAAGAAATACCTTAAAGGGATACCAACTTTACTTTTTCCATTGTTGCTTCCATGGTTAATGATGCCTTTTTATCTGCTAAGTGTGAACAAACCTATGTTTGGTTTTCTACTAAATTTACTCAATTTCACAGTATTGCCAGTCCATACATTTATCAGTGATGGAGGAACGTGGTTGCTTTTGACCGGTATCGCTATGTATCTTTGTCATAGGAATCTTAAGAAAGAAGTGCTTGCTTTTATGAGTGTTAGTCTCGTTTGGCTGCTAATGGGGATTGTTTTAAGTAGACCTTCTTTTCACGATTTAATATTCAAATACTTTGAATGGATGGAAATATTTTCAGCACCTTTAATGCTTTCTTATAACGGTCAAAGAGGGAAAGGGTCAAAATATTTGTTCTATGTTTTTTACCCAACCCATATTTATCTACTTTACGCCTTGTCAGTTATCTTCTATAGATGATATGATAAGGATAACTTTGAAGGAAAGTAAAGGCTATGGCTCGAATACTTGTTATTGATGATCAAAAAGATATTGTTCAATTGGTTGTAAAGGCTTTAGAGCTCCAAAACCATAATGTGACAGGGCTTACAAGTGTTTTAGATTTGGATAAGAACTCTTTACCTCGATTTGACCTGATTTTACTGGATATTATGATGCCTGATGTTGACGGTCTACAGTCTTGCCATGAGATTCGAAATCAGGTGGATTGCCCAATCCTCTTTATTACAGCTAAAACGCAAGAAGCAGACATTGTCCAAGGGTTGAGTTATGGTGCGGATGATTACATTTGCAAACCATTTGGGGTTAAAGAACTCCAAGCGCGTGTTGCAGCTCACTTGAGACGTGAACATCGTGAGCGTCACCATAAGCTTTCACTTGGGGAGTTTCAGTTTGACTTGTCTGCTCAAGAGCTTTATATTGAGAATCAGTTGTTAGATTTGACAAAGTCGGAATATGGTATTTGCCAGTTTTTAGCTGAAAATAAAGGCCAAGTCTTTTCAAAAGAACAAATCTACACGCATTTGTACGGCTATGAGGATAAAGGCAGTCCGGCAGCAGTGGCTGAACATATCAAGAATATCCGTGCAAAGCTTAAAGAAGTTGGGCAAAATCCTATTGAAACAGTTTGGGGGATTGGTTACAAGTGGCACTAATAAAAAAACGAGAACACTCTCTAAGAACAATCTTGTTATCTTATGTCGTCAGTCTTACAGTTCTCTCTGTAATCAGCAGTCTTCTTATTTTGTATTTGTTCAGCTTGTCTTTTCGTTTTGGAGTTTTGATTCCAGCAAATCAAGTTGAGAGTGATTTGTCTGCTGTGAGAAGTGATATTGAAACTTCTAAGGTCTTTAATCCCGAGATTTTACCTGATGGCACGAGTTATGTCTTTTTAACTAGGGATTTTAAGCTTAAAAAGTCTAACATGCCTGTTAACTTGCAAGAAGAATCCTTACTAAATTACCAATTCAAGAATGCTCACGGTGAGAAATACGGCTATTTTCAGTCTTTTGAACGATCAGATGGCATAGTCATTGTCAATTATCAACTATCACCTCGGTACCGTAATGAGTGGATGAACCAGCATTTTCCCAATGCTGATCTTATGATGATTGGTTCAATGTTTGTATCTATCTTAATCATATTTATTATTTTAACTTTTTATTATGCAAATAAATTGAGTCAGCAACTTAAACCTATATTAAGGGTTACTGAAAAAATTTCCCAACAAGATTTGGATTTTCAAACTTCTCAGTCTACAATTAAGGAATTTAATCAGGTTTTAAGTGGTTTGGATCATATGCGTATAGCACTTCGTGAGTCTTTGATGGAAAATTGGAAGGCAGAGCAAGATAAACAAAATCAGATTTCTGCCCTGACACATGACTTAAAGACGCCCCTAACAGTTGCTCGTGGAAATGCGGAACTCTTAGCTATGACGTCCTTGGATGAAAATCAAACGGACTTGTTAGAGCATTTTCAAAAAGGTATTGCACAGGTTGATACTTATGTAAAAGAGTTGTCAGAAATCAACAAAATGAGTTTGAAGAAGACCCTGACGCTTGAAGAAGTTCCAGCTAAGGAATTTGTTGAAGACATTTACGATCAAACCTTGTCATTAGCTCAAACGAAACAAATCAATGTGGTATTTGACAAGAAGGAAATTGCGAAAGAAAGCATAGGCAATTGGGATAAGTCCTTGTTGAATCGAGCTATTATGAATATTGTTTCAAATGCCGTAGAGCATACACCCAGTGGCAGTCAGTTGCTCCTGACCGCTAGGGTAGAAGAAGATGAATTCAAGTTTATATGCCTTGATTCTGGTCCTGGATTTTCCCTTGAATCTCTTGAAAACGCTACTCAGCTATTTTATCAAGAGGATAAAAGCAGACAGAGTCGCAATCATAGTGGCCTTGGTCTGACTATTGCCAATGATATTATTCGTTTACACTATGGTAGTCTTTCTCTTGCAAATGACAATGGCACGGGTGGTGCTAAAGTGACTATCATTTTACCCCTTTTAAATACAGATGACTCCTAGTCGCCAGATGAGGAGTTTTTTGATATACTACTAAGAGTAAAAATGAAGAAAGATTTGTGGGAGCAGGATTTCATCTTGTTTCCGAAGAGGTATTAGTGTCATGTCTCAATCAAAAGCAGATTATATTAACGTGATTGGAGCTGGTTTGGCCGGATCCGAGGCGGCTTATCAGATTGCCAAACGTGGTATTCCAGTAAAACTTTATGAAATGCGTGGGGTCAAAGCAACACCACAGCATAAGACAACAAATTTTGCAGAATTGGTTTGCTCTAACTCTTTCCGTGGAGATAGCTTGACCAATGCTGTAGGGCTTCTAAAAGAAGAAATGCGTCGTTTGGACTCTATCATTATGCGTAATGGAGAAGCTCACCGTGTGCCAGCAGGTGGTGCCATGGCGGTGGACCGTGAAGGCTATGCAGAAGCAGTGACAGCTGAAATTGAAAGTCATCCCTTAATTGAAGTTATCCGTAAAGAAATCACAGAAATTCCTGATGATGCTATTACAGTTATTGCTTCAGGTCCCCTAACTTCTGATGCTTTAGCTGAAAAGATTCATGAGCTTAACGGTGGAGACGGGTTCTATTTCTATGATGCCGCTGCACCAATCGTTGATAAAGCAACTATCGACATGAACAAGGTTTACCTTAAGTCACGCTATGATAAGGGTGAAGCAGCTTATCTAAACTGTCCAATGACCAAGGAAGAGTTCATGGCCTTCTATGAGGCCTTGACTACAGCTGAAGAAGCTCCTTTGAATTCTTTTGAAAAAGAAAAGTATTTCGAAGGGTGTATGCCTATCGAGGTTATGGCTAAACGTGGTATTAAAACAATGCTCTACGGTCCTATGAAACCAGTTGGTTTGGAGTATCCTGAAGATTATATGGGTCCACGTGATGGTGACTTCAAGACACCTTATGCGGTTGTTCAGCTTCGTCAGGACAATGCGGCTGGTAGCCTCTACAATATCGTTGGTTTCCAAACCCACCTCAAATGGGGAGAGCAAAAACGTGTCTTCCAAATGATTCCAGGTCTTGAAAATGCAGAATTTGTTCGTTATGGGGTAATGCACCGTAACTCTTACATGGATTCGCCAAACTTGCTTAAACAGACCTTCCAATCAAAATCAAACCCTAATCTGTTCTTTGCTGGACAAATGACTGGTGTTGAAGGTTATGTTGAATCAGCTGCCTCAGGTTTGGTTGCTGGAATCAATGCAGCCCGTCTCTTTAAGGGTGAAGATGAAGTTATTTTCCCTCATACAACAGCAATCGGTAGCCTTCCATATTATGTGACACATGCTGAAAGCAAACATTTCCAACCAATGAATGTTAACTTTGGTATTATCAAAGAATTAGAAGGCCCACGTATTCGTGACAAGAAAGAGCGTTATGAAAAAATCGCAGAAAGAGCTCTTAAGGATTTGCAAACTTTTATAGATGCTTGATGCTAACATAAAAAGCCCTCACAAGAGTGAAGGCTTTTCGTTTTAGAGAGGAGCGAATAGAAATATCGATTAGCCAAAGAATTTCTTAGCGATTTCTTGACCTTGTTTGATTTTAGCCCATTGTTGAGGTGTTGCCAGCTCATTACCTGAGTCACATGAGGCGAAACCACATTGGTGAGAGAGGAAGAGACGTTTTTTTGGAAGGATTTGACTCGCTTTTTCAAGCAAATCGAGAACACGTTCTTCGTCATCTAGGTCAGTCGTTTAAGAAGACAATAGCCCAAATACAACTTCAGCTTTACTGTCTTTAAGGGCTTCCAGAGCTTTGATATCACCAGCTGTATCGCTATCCCATTCAAGGAAGAAGCGGTCATAGTGTTGCTCTGCCAAGAATTTCTTAGCGATGTCTTCGTAAGTTCCTTCAGCAGCAGAACGGATTTCATAATTACCACGACAGTTGTGTGTCCAAACCGTTAAACCAAGTTCGTGAGTATAGTCAACAACCTCATTATTGATAGCAACAAATTCATCGGCCAATTCTGCCAAATCACCATTGCCGTCTGAGTAGAAACTTGCAGGGTTTGATGGGTCAAAAAGTTCCCAGAGGCAGTCATCAAATTGAACGATTTTACCACCAACAGCCTTGTATTCATCTAAGAATTCTTTATAGGCATTAATCAAACCTTTTTTGAGTTCTTCGTTTGTTTCATAGACTTGTCCAGGAACAGCCAATCGATCAAAGATAGCAAGTTCAGTGTAGGCATGAGCAGGTCCCCAGATAGTTTGTTTGGTATCTTCATCACCAGCTTCAGCCTTAACCAATTTGTAAATATCTAGGTAGTGGTGGTTTTTACCTGAGAGAGGATCAGTGATACGAATACCGATATCTTTACGTGTTTCATATTGACCACCATCATGGTCTTTAAAAGTATAACCATGCTCAGCAATGTAGCGTTCAATACCTTTGAGTCCCCAGACAAAGTCCAAGTGCCACATAGAACGTCCAAACTCCCCATCGGTAAGGATGTCAATTCCGTTAGCTTTTTGGTCAGCCACATTCGCTTAATAGATGTAGTTTCAGTTTCTTGATAACCAGGAAGGGCATCATAGAAAGGATACTGGATGTCGTCACGATGCTCAATTTCGTCCTTGTATTTACGGAGATCCGCAGGACGAAGAAGAGAACCGACTAATTGGAATTTAGATTTTGTCACTAAATTTACCTCGAAATGTCTATTTACATCTATATTATTTCTTATAGGAACTAATGAAAAATAGTTAATTTCTTGCTGTGGATATAGTTTTAGACTATATAAGGTTTAGCTCTGCAAAATGATACTTCTTATGATAAAATGGAAAGAAAACGATGAAGGTTGGGAATATGCAAAAAACATTCTTTATTATTAAACCAGATGCTGTTAAACGCCATCTAATTGGTCAAGTGCTTGATCGAATTGAGCGACGTGGCTTCGTTATTGAGCGTATGGAGATGCTGATGCTTGACGAAGAACGTCTTAAAGAACATTATGCCCAATTGGCTGATAAACCTTTTTTCCCTAGTATTTCTGAATTCATGATGAGTGGTCCAGCAGTTATTGGTATTATGTCCGGCCCAGGAGTTATTAAGTCATGGCGTGATATGATGGGAGCAACTAATCCTGGGGATGCTGCTCCTGGAACGATTCGTGGAGACTTTGCAACAGCACCAGATGGTGACATGATTCCAAATATCGTTCATGGCTCTGATTCAGAAGAATCTGCGGCTCGAGAAATTAAGATTTGGTTTGGTGAGTAGGATGGATATAGCACAGATTCAATCAGAATTAGCTCAGGATGGACTATTAATTGATGTCAGGACTCCAGAAGAGTACGCAGAAGGTCATGTTAAGGATGCTTTATTAATACCTCACACGCAGTTTTTCACAGCTGACATTCCAGCTAAAAAAGACGATTCAATTTATCTTTATTGTAAAATGGGATCTCGTGCTGAATTTGCTGCAGGAGTACTGAAAGAACGAGGATATACTAAGGTTACCACCTTAGGTGGCCTAGGTGATATGGAAGCACTAGGGTTTAAGTTTGAAAAATAATACACATAAGGTCACTAGTGGTGATCTTATTTGCTTTCAAAAAGCATGACAAATTATTAACAACGCTTTCATAAAGTGGTAAGATTCTAAATGAGTTAAGAAAAAGCCTATGAAAATGACTTTGCCAGAACTTGATTAACTTAGCATATTCCAATTGAGATAGGGCTTGTGGTTAAGCTTGTGACTACAATTGGTAGAGGAGGATTTCGTATGTCAAAAGTTGCTATTGTTACAGGTGCAGGTCAAGGTATTGGTTTTGCGATTTCAAAACGCTTGGTTGAAGATGGTTTTAAAGTCGGGGTATTGGACTATGACGCTGAAACTGTTGAAAAAGCAGTTGCTGAGTTGTCAGAAGACAAGGCATTTTCCGTTTTAGCAGATGTGTCTAAACAAGCTGAGGTAGCAGCAGCTTTCCAAAAAGTAGTTGATTACTTTGGCGACTTGAATGTTGTTGTTAATAATGCTGGTGTGCACCAACAAAACCCCCTTGACACTATTACTGAAGAACAGTTTCAACGTACATTTAACATTAATGTTGGTGGAGTTATCTGAGGTGCACAAGCTGCCCAAGCACAATTTAAATCACTTGGTCATGGTGGTAAAATTATCAATGCAACTTTACAAGCAGGTGTCGTAGGGAACTCTAACTTAACTGTATATGGTGGAACTAAATTCGTAGTTCGTGGTATTACTCAAACTTTGGCGCGTGACTTAGCTGATTCAGGTATAACTGTAAATGCTTATGCACCAGGTATCATTAAGACTCCAATGATGTTTGACATTGCCCACGAAGTTGGTAAAAATGCTGGTAAAGATGATGAGTGGGGTATGCAAACTTTTGCTAAAGATATTACCCTCAAACGTTTGTCAGAACCTGAAGATGTTGCAGCAGCAGTTAGCTTCCTAGCTGGACCTGACTCAAACTACATCACAGGTCAAACAATCATCGTTGATGGTGGTATGCAATTCCATTAAGGTTAAAAGGGAGAGCGAATGGCTCTCTTTTTTTGCTTGATAAAACATAATGTTTCTGATAATATAGTTATAAATAATTATGTTTTTAAAGGTGGATTCCCATTTCAGACATCTTACACTATATTGCTGAGCACCCGTTTTTTAGTCTTATTCTATTGGGAATTATTGTACTAGCCTTTGGTTTAGCTCCATTTTCAAGTAGTTCAATAGAGAACAAGCGTTCAGCTATTATTAATAAGCACTACAATGATAATTTTAAGAAATAAGAAGGACTAAATGCAGTCATAAAGCAGATATTAGAGATAGGCAAATGCCTGTCTTTTTTGTATAATAGGAGGTGACGGTTCGTTTTTTAACAATCACAAGTAAGAACTAGGAAAGAATAAAATGCCAAATATTGAAGAATTAAAACAAAGACAGGAGAAGATTCGCAACTTCTCGATTATTGCTCATATTGACCATGGTAAATCAACGCTTGCTGACCGTATCTTGGAAAAGACTGAGACTGTATCAAGTCGTGAGATGCAGGCACAACTCCTTGATAGTATGGATCTTGAGCGCGAACGTGGTATCACTATCAAACTGAATGCCATTGAGCTTAACTACAAAGCTAAAGACGGCGAGACTTATATTTTCCACCTTATCGACACACCGGGACATGTGGACTTTACTTATGAGGTGTCACGTTCCCTTGCCGCCTGTGAGGGTGCTATCTTGGTGGTAGATGCAGCTCAAGGGATTGAAGCACAAACACTTGCCAATGTTTACTTGGCACTTGATAATGACTTGGAAATCTTACCAGTTATCAATAAAATCGACCTTCCAGCGGCAGATCCTGAGCGTGTACGTACAGAGATTGAAGATGTTATCGGATTAGATGCCTCGGAAGCTGTGCTTGCATCAGCTAAGGCTGGCATTGGTATCGAAGAGATTCTCGAACAAATTGTTGAGAAAGTTCCTGCGCCCCAAGGTGATGTGGAAGCACCTCTCCAAGCCCTTATCTTTGACTCTGTTTATGATGCGTATCGTGGCGTCATACTCCAAGTGCGTGTGGTTAACGGAATGGTTAAAACGGGTGATAAGATTCAAATGATGTCTAATGGCAAGACCTTTGACGTTACTGAGGTTGGTATTTTCACTCCTAAAGCTGTTGGCCGTGACTACCTTGCGACTGGAGATGTTGGTTATGTAGCAGCTTCAATTAAGACAGTTGCGGATACTCGTGTCGGTGATACAGTGACACTTGCGGATAATCCAGCCGCAGAACCACTTCATGGTTATAAGCAAATGAACCCAATGGTCTTTGCTGGTCTTTATCCAATTGAGTCAAATAAATATAACGACTTGCGTGAGGCTCTTGAAAAGCTCCAATTGAATGATGCCAGTCTTCAATTTGAGCCTGAAACGTCTCAAGCTCTTGGTTTTGGTTTCCGTTGTGGTTTCTTGGGCCTTCTTCACATGGATGTTATCCAAGAGCGTTTGGAACGTGAGTTTAACATCGATCTCATCATGACTGCACCATCAGTAGTTTACCATGTTAACACTACTGACGGTGAAATGCTTGAAGTGTCCAACCCATCTGAATTTCCAGATCCTACACGTATTGATACCATTGAAGAGCCTTATGTCAAAGCTCAAATTATGGTTCCTCAAGAGTATGTTGGTGCTGTTATGGAGTTGGCGCAACGTAAACGTGGTGATTTTGAAACCATGGAATATATTGATGATAATCGTGTTAACGTTATCTATCAAATTCCACTTGCTGAAATCGTCTTTGACTTCTTTGATAAATTGAAGTCATCAACTCGTGGTTATGCAAGTTTTGACTATGAATTGTCAGAGTACCGTCGTTCACAATTGGTGAAAATGGATATTCTCCTTAATGGTGATAAGGTCGATGCCCTTAGCTTTATTGTCCATAGAGAATTTGCCTACGAACGTGGAAAACTTATCGTTGATAAACTTAAGAAAATTATTCCACGTCAACAATTTGAAGTTCCTATCCAAGCGGCTATTGGTCAAAAAATTGTTGCCCGTACAGATATCAAAGCTCTTCGTAAAAACGTCTTGGCTAAATGTTACGGTGGTGACGTTTCACGTAAACGTAAACTCCTCGAAAAACAAAAAGCCGGTAAGAAACGTATGAAAGCCATCGGTTCGGTGGAGGTACCACAAGAAGCCTTCTTGTCTGTGCTTTCAATGGACGAAGATGAGAAATAAGAATGATAGTAGAATGTGATGTTCTGGCTATTTTAGTAAAAAGTTATGATAAAGAGGATTTTAAAATTTACCTTCTCAAAGTGTGGAAGGATTTATGCTACGATCATACTAAATACTTTTCTTTTTAGGGAATGGCGATACAAAGCATGTAGCAGAATTATAGACTGACCTAAAAGCAGATAAGGTAACTTCCAATGAGATTTTTGGTAGTCGTCAACAATATGTTGTACTTAGTCATGTAGAACACACTTACTACATTACGATAAACACTATAAAATCAGACTTTAGAGAATATAAAGAAGCTAGATGAGGATTCATGGGGGGTAGTCTTATCAGGAATCCCTTCGCAAGCATTTTTCTCAGCTTTAGGCTATAATATACAAGAGGAAAGTCGGGAGGGCCACTATGGATATCACAAATTTTATTCCTAGTCAGCGACAGGCTATGTTGGAACGTTTTCAGCAAGTGGAGGCCTTGGGCTTAGGCGCAGTTCGTATTGAGTTGAAGGTTGCGAATCCTGTTGGCATCATTTATGAGTGCTACATTATGTCAGGAGAGAATTATTTTTCTGATCAAGCAGTGGTATCCTTCCGTATTCTTTACGAAAAGGACTTGGACCGCATTTCTTTGGATGTGGTAGATATCCCTGGTCGCTCAAGTTTGTCTAATTATCTCCAGTTACTAGAGATTTTTGAAGGCTTGCAACATTATCTTAATCGAGAGTTTGCTAAGGTAAAAAATACATAAACATCTGATTGTAATCAGGTGTTTCTTTTTGTGCTGGAAGTTCAAAATTTCACAATAGTCAACCTCCATTTGATAATAATTCCACCAATCGTTACGATTTTCGTCGAAGAAGTAACTAGTAGGAATATGTGCAAACGTCTCAGCAATTAACCGAATTTGCAAAGGGTTCAAAAAACCAACTGCTTGGAACCGCTTTAAATACATAAAATATCGTTTAGCGATTAGTTCTCCTGGCTCACCTGATACATTCTTACGTTCTTTGGCTAGTTTATGCCTTTTTTGCTTCATTTTTTTATGTTTCATAACTTTTTCCTTCCTAATTGACTGACCTATATTGACTTTTAATATCATATATGCTATAATTATATCAAATAATCCCTCAAAAGGGAAATAAATGAAAGAAAGGCCTTCCGCTCGTCGGAAAGGTAATGGTGTCCAATGGACAATACTAAGGATCTCTCAAATCCAGAAACAGCAAGTAATAAAGCCCCCTCTAAACTAACCTTTATTTATTATGACGAAGACGAATTTGCAGCGTTTTTAGATTCCCCCTCCCCTTAACTGTAGCGTCAAAGGTTATCGCAAGGATACGAGAGGTTTCTGCTATCGGTATAGCAGAAGCCATGGCTCTAAAGTTAGTCAGAAAAGTAGATAGAAAAAAAGATATCTTTGAGCTTAGAATTAATACGGAAGGCATTTTCGCCCGTTCATTATTTTTCCGTTTAGAAAAAGCTAACGAAGAAGAAGACAATGTGGCTTCACCTACTTATATCATCACAAACTCCTTTAAGAAAAAAACAAATAAAACACCATCTAAGGAATTGAAGAAAGCTATCAAACGAAAATCGAACTATAAGAACAAGCGATGACACAAACTGGATTCTCGCAATCCAGTTTTAAGGGCTGAAAAAGATTCAACCTTTAAAACTGGACTGTAAAGTTTAGTATGGATATTGACTATATTTTATTAAGGAGAGATGCACATGAAGGAAATCAAACTTACACCACTTGATAAAGTGGATAGAAACGGGTTTCTTGCTTCATACTTGGCAGAAAGGAGTAAAAAGGAACCTGAAATTCTACAGCACTATAACAATGAAATCGAGTGTATAAAGCTATCGCATAAAATTAAACAATTAAGAGAGAATATCAATTTAACTCAGCAAGAACTTGCTGATCGTATGGGAAAAAGTCAGGCTAGTATCGGACGTATAGAGAATGGCACCACTAATCCAACATATAAAACATTGGAAGAAATTGCCGCTGCAACCAATACTAGATTAGTTGTTGACTTTGTTCCAATAAAGAACTAGTTTTTGTATACACTCAAAAAGCTCTATAATCTCTATAGTGGTTTTACCTACTACAGAAATCATAGAGTCTTTTTTATATTATACCCTTATTAGAGAACAACATCATACCTTAACTACACCACAAAAGTTAGACATCGAAAGTCTAACTTTTGTGGTGTCTTTATTTTCTATTTGTTTAGCCAACAGCAATTACAATAATGCTTTCAAAAATTAGAAGTAAGATAGCTAAAAAACTTTCTTTATTCATAGAAATTAACCTCCTATCTCACTATATGATATAATACTTTTAAGTTTATCTGGGAAATTCTCGTATATGCAAAAGAGGTGCTTTTTATGAAAGATTATGGAAAATTATTTAAGAAATTTAGAGAGTCTAGGGGATTAGTCTTAAAAGATATCGCAAAGTTAGGCGTATCAGTATCTCATATTTCCCGCTTTGAACGTGAAAATACAGATTTGACAATTAGTAAGTTTATGTCAGCTTTAAATGCGATAAATATGCCTATTGATGAGTTTATGTATGCAGCAAACGACTTTCAGAGAGATGAGTTTAATGAAATCTTAGAAAAGATTAGTTTATTTGTTTCAGCAAGGAACGTGTCAGGTATGGAAAAGTTATTAATCTCTCAAGTAGAAAAAATCGAAAAGCGTGAGACTTTTTATACTCTAAATACTATTTTAATAAAAATTCGTTTACAGGACTTATCAGACAAAAGTTACTATGATGAATCTGATATCCAATATTTATCAGACTACCTATTCTCTGTAGAATATTGGGGTTGTTACGAACTACTGTTATTTGCGAATACTGTAGATGTATTGAATCATCAAACAATGATGCTTTTATCAAGAGAAATGTGTAAATGTTCAGAATTTTACAAGGATTTACCAAACTACCGAAGGTTACACTCAACAATGCTATTAAATTGTTATATCATAAGTATTGAAAGAGATGAGTATATTGATGCGTTGTATTTTGAAAAACAGTTAAATCATAGTTGTTTTACGGAAACTGAGATTTACGAGAAATTAGTGTTTCATTATTCAAAAAATTTATATGAATTAAAGAAGAATAGGAGCAATAAAGCTATTCTAGAAATGAAGAAGTGTATTGCTGCAATGAAGCTGGCTAATAGTGAGAATTTAGCTATAAAATTTGAAAATCATTTATCTGGAGTGTTAAAAATGTAGTTGGATTTGTGTATATGGTATAAATTATCAGTGTCAAAATTAAATGATATATTATTGATATGAGAATTATTAAATTTCCTGAACAGATTTCAGAAGATATCATTCATTATACGTTTCTAGATGATATTATCTCTTATAATTGTGAAAAGTGTAGAGGATCTTGTTGTCATGTGAATAATTCTTTATTACTTGATGCAAAGACAGCAAGTTTTCTAAAACGCACGTATCTTAAAGATTTTATTGTTAGTGATGATAGTGTTTCATTGTTGAGTTGTGGTAAAAAGTGCTGGTTTCATTCTGAATTGGGTTGTACGATAAATGATTTAGGCTTGAACAAGCCATTAACTTGTGAATTATATCCTTTTCATATTAAGAAAATTCAGAACTTCTATATTGTTTCTTTTACTCCTTGTCCGACATTTCAACTGAACCTTGGTGAGGGGCAGAGGTACAAGGATATAGAGGATGTAGTTTTACGATATATTAAAACTGGGGTGCCAGTTTTTAGTCCGTCTTTGCATGTTTCAGAGGAAAGGCTGAAATATGAGATTGAGTATCAAAACAATTTTAAAAACACTTTATCAGAGTATTATCGAACAAAGACTGCCGATGGCACTACAGAGTTTAAAGAATATGAAAAATGGTATATATATTATTTAGATTTTAGATGGGGAAGTATACCCTTATCTTATACAAGTTCACAAGCAAATCAATTTTGGAATCTTTACAAGAGAGTTTGTGAAGATGTTTATAAAAAAATATCATATATACGAACAGATAACATATACTTTATTATTGCAAATCAGTTTAATAAGACAATTTCAAAGCATTTTCAGCTAAATTTTATAGATAAAGAATGATTTCTATGATTTGTTATGGGTACTTATTGATTCTTAAATAAATAATGGAGGATATTACGATGCAAGTTAGTGATGCTATTGCACAAATTGAATTAGCAGAAGAAGAAGTTGTTTCTAGCGGTCTATCTATTGACATTATGGAAATTAAACCTTCTGTTGCTACAGAGTTGATTGATGGACTCAAAGGTCGTTGCCCACCGTCTGTCTAATAGAACTGATTGTAGGATTAGAGTCTATTTCTAATCCTTTGGTTTTTATATTAATATTTTTGGAAGATTGCAGGGAATTAATATGACGAGCAATGTTTACTCGATTTTTTTTAATTGGTACAATAAGCAAGGAATACTCAGGAATACTCAGGAATAATAGGAATAATAAACTATTTTCATTAAATTTAGCTACATTTTTAGCTTTAAAATTTATGTACCAATTTTCATTGAAAAAGTTTTCTGATTCAAAGAGTCAGGTAATAAAAAATGTTATAGATTTTCTAAATAACAATGAAATATCACTCTCTAAGACCAACACTAAAATTGTTGAATTTTCAACGAAAATACCATTAAAAGTGATACAGATTGAGGTCACGAACAAATGTAACCTAAGATGTATGCATTGTTATTTACCTGATTATTCAAAGGAGCTCGATAGAAAGAAAATTTCAAGTATAGTATATGAAGCTAAGCAGCTAGGAGTAATGGATGTTGATTTCACTGGAGGCGAACCATTATTATTACAGGGATTAAGTGAAATTATCGAGGAAGTATTAAAAGAGGGAATGTGTACAACAATTTTTACAAATGCTGTATATATTCCTGAAGATTTTAAAATATTGATTCAAAGATATGATGGTATAAGACTAAAAGTTAGTTTAGATGGTTGGAATGAAACAATACATGATTCAATTAGAGGAAGAGGTACATTTAAGAGAACAATTAAGAATATTGAATATTTTAGGAGTACCTGTTACTGTTAATGTTGTTTTGAATAACAAGAATATTAGTGGAGTGAAGTATTTTTTGGAGTTGTTTGATCGATTAGATGTGAAATATGCTTTTGATAGGTTTTTACCTTTTGAAAGGAATAATCGACTATCAATTAGTGATGAAGAATTCAATAATGCTATTTTGTGTATTCCCAATATTCAAGCAAATTGTAATAATATATCCGAATCCACATTTGAATCATTTTATTGTGGTGCTGGCAATTCTTATGTGTTTATAAATTCGTCAGGTGATGTTGGATTTTGTCCGACATTATCCTCCACTAAATTTTGTGGAGGTAACATTAATGAAAAGACTTTAAATGATATTTGGATTAATTCGAAGTTCTTCAATCATATTCGAAATGTACGATGTAAGTATTATAATGAATGCCCTGCAAATTATGTTTGTCAAGGTGGGTGTAGAAGTCGAGCTCAGTTTTTCGGAGGTTCTATTGGGAGTCCCGATATACAGGAGTGCAAGTTAGCATATAATTTAACTGGGATTAAGCCAAAGTCAATGAGTTTATGAAAATATTATCTATTATTTATGATGGTGGAAGTAGAATTCCAGGAGCGAGATTTGCGCGAGATTTGCTCCCACAAAATATTATCAAGAAGCGATGTTATATGATAGGAAAGATTCTGATATAATTACAATTAATTTAGGTAATCAAGATTTATTTTCTATTGATTTAGAAAGTCTAAGTCGAACTATTGCTGAATCTAAAGTTCAGATTGCTTTAGGAGGAGATCATTCAATTACTTATCTATTAGCAAAGGCCACTGTTCGAGAGGGAGCATATTTAATTGTTTTAGATGCTCATTTAGATTACTTCAAAGACTTTGAAAGTGTTGTAAAAAATTGGAATTTTTTAAGTTTTTTAACCGATATTTTTGAAAAAATAATTATCATTGGGGAAAGGAATTTTGAGTTTCCTAGTTCATTTGATAATAAAATAATCATCCTCTCAATGGAGGAGTATTGGTTAAATAAGAGTAGAGTTTTGAAAAAGTTAGATAGTTATATTGATGAGTCAAAAGATATTTACTTATCAATAGACATTGATGTTTTGGATCCATCTGTTTTTGATTCAGTATCATATCCTATTATTGGAGGATTTCAAATGAACGATTTTCTTGGAATAATTTCCAAAATTTTATGTTCTGATAAGGTATATTTTTGTGATATAGTTGAGTACAATCCGATGGTTGGAAGTGATAATGCTCACATTTTTTACCAAATGATTCAATTTGTTAAATCAAAATTAAGGAGGATATAGGAAATATTGAAAATAAAAAAATATGCAGCATTGAGTATTTATTTTAATCGTTTCTCATCGTTAATCTCAGAGTATGGTTATACTATCTTGATCAACATTCTATTGTCTAGAATTTCTGTGCAATTAGTTATGTATTTTTGGGTGGTAAAGTGTTTAGCTGCAATAGTTACAAATAGGATTAATATCTCAAATAGTAAACTGAGCAGAAAATACCTGCTTATTCTGTTAGAAATTACAAAGGCAATCTTACTTTTCTTACTAGGTTTTGGATTAAACCATATAATTGTCCTATTAGTTGTATTCATAATTGAGGTTGTCAATGTATTGTTTTCCAGTTTATTATATAGTTGTGTACCAATTATTATAGACAAGGATTCATTGATTAAGTTTAACGCTAGGTATACAAGCATTGGTTCAGTATCTTATTTTTTAGCACCGTTGTTTGTTGGTTTATTTATTAATAAAAGTCACTTTTTATTGTTTGCAGTTTATGCTCTTCTTTTGATAGTGGGAGCTACTAGTCTTTTATTTTTACCAAATATTTCGACTTTAAATTTGAAAGAAGAAAGAAAAAAACAAAATTTAAACATTACATTATTTAACATTCTGAGATCCAAAAAAATTGCATTAGTTCTATTATCTGGAGTTATTGTGGGATCAATTGGAGTTGTTTATGATACTTATGAAGTTGTTTATTTAACAAAGTATCTCGGTATTAGTGATTCTATGTATTCCTTTTCCTTATCATTTTTAGCAGTTTCATTCTTAGTAATGAGCTTCCTTCTTAGCTTCGTGAAACAAATAAGTTCTCATATGAAAGCTTTCGCCTTAGGTCTTTCATTTTATGTTCTATATCTACTTTTATTTAGTACATCTTCGAACATTTATACAGTACTAATGAGTTATGTTTTTCTAGCGATAGGTCAGACAATGATGGGGATAATCGAAACCAATTATTTTCAGTTGTCACTTAACATGAAAGAATTACAGAAACTATATATTTACTCGGAGACCTTACATTCTGTATTTTCAGGCATTGCTGTTTTAGTAATAGGAAGTTTTGCCTTTTTAAGTAGTCATCTTGTTTTAGTTTTCAGAAGTCTTGCTGTTTTTGCTCTGTTTATTCTTCTGTGTTATTGTGTGTTTGTAAACCTCAAAAAACTAAGCATTGATAAGTAATATTTATAAATCAGAAAACAAGCAAATGAGATAGTTAATTTATAAAGTAGACAAACGCTATTTTGAGTGTTTGTCTTTTTTTAGTCACCTAGTCTGCCTTTTTTCACAAGATTGTCTGAAAACTGTGCTATAATGATAACAGAATTGTGAATTGATGAAAGTTTGTGAAAAAACGAGCAGACTTTGACACTTTGTGACTTATACTTGAAAGGAAAGTTGGCTCTACCATTTTAGGGCTAGAAGGACTGTGTTCATGTCAGAAGAAAAGCAATTGTATGGTGCAGATTTAGTGGTTGATAGTTTGATCAACCATGATGTTGAGTATGTCTTTGGGATTCCAGGCGCAAAAATCGATAGGGTTTTTGATACCTTGGAAGATAAGGGACCTGAATTGATTGTTGCCCGTCATGAGCAAAATGCTGCTTTTATGGCTCAAGGTGTTGGACGTATTACTGGGAAACCAGGTGTAGTATTGGTAACATCTGGTCCAGGTGTCTCCAATTTGGCTACTGGTTTGGTAACAGCGACGGATGAAGGAGACCCTGTTCTTGCTATTGGTGGTCAGGTTAAGCGTGCAGATCTCTTGAAACGTGCCCACCAATCAATGAATAACGTTGCTATGCTTGAGCCAATTACCAAATATGCTGCTGAAGTACATGATGCTAACACCCTTTCTGAAACGGTTGCTAATGCCTATCGTCACGCTAAGTCAGGGAAACCAGGTGCAAGCTTCATTTCAATTCCTCAAGACGTGACGGATGCTCCGGTCAGTGTTAAGGCTATTAAGCCTATGACAGATCCAAAACTTGGTTCAGCATCTGTTTCTGATATTAACTATCTAGCACAAGCCATTAAAAATGCAGTGTTGCCAGTCTTTCTTTTGGGGAATGGTGCCTCATCAGAAGCCGTAACTTACTCTATTCGCCAAATTTTGAAGCATGTTAAATTGCCAGTTGTTGAAACTTTCCAAGGTGCCGGTATCGTGTCACGTGACCTTGAAGAAGATACTTTCTTTGGTCGTGTAGGTCTTTTCCGTAACCAACCCGGAGACATGTTGCTTAAAAAATCCGACTTAGTTATTGCCATTGGTTATGACCCAATCGAATATGAAGCACGTAACTGGAATGCTGAAATTTCAGCACGTATCATCGTTATTGATGTTGAGCCGGCCGAGGTGGACACTTACTTCCAACCGGAACGTGAATTGATTGGTAATGTAGAAGCGAGCTTAAACTTGCTTTTGCCCGCTATTCAAGGTTATAAATTGCCTGAAGGTTCGGTTGAATATCTTAAAGGTTTGAAAAACAATGTTGTTGAGGATGTTAAGTTTGACCGTCAGCCTGATGAAAGTACGGTGCATCCGCTAGATTTAATCGAAGTTTTGCAAGAACAAACAGATGATGATATGACTGTTACGGTTGATGTTGGTAGTCACTATATTTGGATGGCACGTTATTTCAAATCGTATGAACCACGTCATTTGCTTTTCTCAAATGGGATGCAAACGCTAGGTGTTGCTCTTCCATGGGCTATCTCTGCAGCTTTGGTTCGTCCTAAGACAAAAGTGATTTCTGTTTCTGGTGATGGTGGTTTCCTCTTCTCAGCACAAGAATTGGAAACAGCAGTTCGTTTGAAATTGCCAATTGTCCATATTATCTGGAACGATGGTCATTACAATATGGTGGAATTCCAGGAAGAAATGAAGTACGGTCGTTCATCTGGGGTTGACTTTGGTCCTGTAGATTTTGTAAAATATGCTGAGAGCTTTGGAGCCAAAGGTTATCGTGCAACAAGTAAAGCAGCGTTTGCTAGCTTGCTTCAAGAGGCTTTGACTCAGGCTGTAGATGGACCAGTCCTTATTGATGTTCCAATTGACTATAAAGATAACATTAAACTTGGCGAAACTATTTTGCCAGATGAATTTTACTAAAAAGAGGGTGTAGACATGTCTGAAGCCATAAAATTATTTCAATATAATACTTTGGGAGCCTTGATGGCTGGGCTTTATGGAGGTACTTTAACCGTTGGAGAGTTGTTAGAGCATGGAGACTTGGGTCTCGGAACATTAGATTCTATCGATGGTGAGTTGATTGTTCTTGACGGTAAAGCCTATCAAGCTAAAGGCTCTGAAGGTAAAGTCGAAGTGGTAGAAGTTTCTCCTGATGAAAAAGTTCCCTATGCAGCAGTCGTACCTCACCAAGCTGAAGTTATCTTCCGTCAACGTTATGAAATGACTGATAAAGAACTTGAGGATCGTATTGAATCATACTATGATGGGGTCAATCTTTTCCGTTCAATCAAAATCAAAGGTCATTTTAAACACATGCACGTGCGCATGATTCCAAAATCAAATGCGGACATTAAGTTTGCTGATGTTGCCACTCGCCAACCTGAGTATGAGGTAGATGATATTTCAGGTACAATCGTTGGTATCTGGACACCTGAAATGTTCCACGGTGTGAGTGTTGCTGGTTACCATCTCCATTTTATTTCAGATGACTTGACATTCGGTGGTCACGTTATGGATTTTGTTATCGAGAATGGTATTATTGAAGTTGGACCAGTTGACCAACTCGATCAACGCTTCCCAGTTCAAGACCGTCAATATCTCTTTGCTAAATTCAATGTTGATGAAATGCGTAAAGATATTACTAAGGCTGAATAAGCATATAAATAAGATACTGTCTCTTTGTCAACTATAGTGGGTGACGAAAAGCTAATATCTAGAGAGGGCCGGATAGGTCCTCTTTTTATGTATGTTCAGAGTGATGAAGACACGCTTCTTAAAGTTGATGAAGTTTCTAAAACCGAAGCCCAAGCGTTTGATGTCTTTGATCAACTTATTAGTAGCTTCCAGTTTTGCGTTTGAATAGTCTGTTTCTAGTGCATTTTGGATGTATTGCTTGTGTCTAAGAAAAGTCCTAAAGACCGTTT
>PPYF01602732.1_pt1 | contig 54433 bp, 78 predicted proteins | sample 1559871 | NCBI WGS metagenome assembly PPYF01 (sample SAMN08240021, study PRJNA423297) | Human gut metagenome, whole genome shotgun sequencing project.
TAATGGACACATCCTTTCTTAACTAAATATTATTTTACTTAGTTCGATTTAATGTGTCCACTACTTTATACTAACACCATTCTCATCTATTTCATAAACTGATTTTCTTAATTTCTTAGAACGTTCTTGTAACACTTCACGTGGTGATTTTTGACTATATCTTGCTGCCGTATACGTAGCATCAACAATGATTGACTTTGATTTTATTATTCCTTTTTCAAGGGCGATTTCAATCTGTCAACTTTGAAAAAGTGGACTGCTACTGTCCGTAGAACTATAATTTAGAGCTTTAAAAAAATTCTTTTATACCTTCAGTGATAATAAATAGTTAAATAGATTTTTATGAAATAAAATAAAGATTAGATTACAAGATAATAATAAATGAATTATTTTTAAAGGTTTCCTTTTTAAAAATAAATGCTCTCTTTTGAAGCTTAGCTACATATGAGAGCATTTATTTTAACCTATATTAATTTATGCTATGTAAATGATATATTTAAAAGGATCAATAAATTGTTGGTTCTTTTAGTTCATTATTTATTAAAATTATGCATCAAAACATATTACTTTTGTTTATGTTCAACAAATAAATTTATTAACCCAATACTAAATACTAATACTCCAATTAGCATATATGAATGAATAAATCCATTTAATAATGCTTCAAATTCCCCAGTTAAATTTCTGTTTGCATAAATAATATTAAGCGTTGTATAACCTAAAGGTGAACTTAATATTAGTATAGTAATTCCAACTAAATAATATTTAATTTGATTTTTCATAAAGTCTAATCCCCCTATATAGTTTTTAGTTGTGAGCAATATAATACAATTACTTATTCTGATTAATTCCAGAAACAGATTTATATAAACCTAAAATAATAAAAACTCCACCTAATAAGCCCTGTAAAATTGATGCAATTTCACTTCTTAGTGTGTTACCTATTGCCATCATAATAAATCAAACTCCAATAACAATAACAGCAATATAACTAATTACTTTACTAATACTCATATTTATCCCCTCATAAAGTATAAATAACCTTTAAACAAAACCTTATCATAAAATTTGCTTCAAATTTAGAATACAAATGCGTAATATAATACGATTACACACTGCTTTCTTATTTAATTATACACAAATAACGGTAAATATTAAACATTATTTACCATTAAAGATAAATGAATTAAGGATTAAGGTTTCCTTTTTAAAATTAGCTCTGTTTTAAATCAAGGTTGATAATAGACAGTATAAAAAATCCTCCCATTATAGAACAGTTTTATTATTTTAACTGTCTACTATAATGGGAGCATATCACATAATATCTTGTCAACTTTTATTTTAAATTGCAATAATTTAAAGTTGTTCACTTGAATTTATTGGCTAAATTATACCTGAATACTAATTATTTAACATATATATTTTTTTGTTTAAGTTTTACAGTTGATAACAGAAACAATAATTCGTATCCAATAAATGTTCCTAATGTATTCATTAACATATCATCTAATTGAACAAAACGTCCAGTAAATGTTTGAACAGATTCAATTACTATTGAAAAGATAATACCTATTAAAATTCCATAAATTTTCTTCTTATGAAGTTTATTGAAAACTATAGGAGAAAAAAATCCAAAAGGAACAAATAAAATAACATTAAGTAAAGTTGCCATTGATAAACCTTCCTCAAAAAGACTAAAAGAAATATGGGCATCACCATTAAATATTGAAGTTGTACTAAAATCTCCACCAATAATTCCTGTGATTTTTAAAATTGCTAAAACAGTAAGAATCCATGCAAATTCACATAAAAGTTTCATTGGTTTAAATTCAAATTTTCTTTTTACTAAGAATTTTACACCAATAAATATACAAATAATAAAAATGGCTACGGGTGCTAAATAAACAAAGGTTGCTATTCCTATTCTCAAATAATTCATTAACATATTTATTCCTCCTACTTTTCTAAATTTGATAAATAATAAAATACAATTATTCAAAACTATATATTCTTATTATACATAATTTGTGAATTATAACTCCATAAATTATGTAAATAAAATTAAATTTATGTAAATATTAGGTGTCTATTTTTGAAATCTATTACCATAGTATAACTATGTGGTATATTTACTGTGAACTATTAAGTTTTTAATTTTGAAAGTTTCTTTTTCTCTATATTGCAACCTATTTTCAGAAAAGTATCATATATCAACCAATATTTAAAACATAGCCTTAAAAATAAATCCTCTCTTTTGCAGCTTAACTGCATATGAGAAGATTTATCTTAACCTTTATTAATATTAAAGTTTAAAATTACTGATAACTTTAGTTGTCTTTTTAATATAATCATCTGCCAGCCCATCAATGCCATCACAAATAAACTTTAAACTGCAACTCTCACAATCCTTAATTATATTTTGGTCCATAAGTGAACACTTAAGCTCATCATTATAAGTTGAATTTCTAATTGCTAAAGCAATCTCCTTTCTATCATAAACTTCTCCCTCTTCAGTAATTTTAATTCTATTAGATGCCATGATACCACACCTCTTAAATTTTTCTTATTAAAGATATATGGTTTAAAAACTAATAATTCAAATTCAAAGGATATTTTTTATTAATAAACCTCATAATCCCTGATGTTTCCCGCATATTCTTTTATATATGAAAATATAAGAATATCCATATAACCATTCTTCTATTCCCATATATATTCAGTACGAAAGGGGTGTTTTTAGTGGGAAGAACTAAAGGGTTAATTATAGATCCAAGCGACATATGTTATGAAGAAGAATGTGAAGAAATAGGTTTTGAAGCACCTGGTGAAATAAAAGGTAATTTAGTAGAAGGCTTTTCATTTACAAATGAGCCAGTGCAATTTGCACATACTGCTCCAAATACAAAAGAAAGACCTAAAGTAGAAAATCAAAAATCTAAAAACAATAATACGGATATTTTAGATATGAGAAAACTATCAATAGTAAATGGACTTACCCCTCCAATAGATGGAGAAAAGCTAGAATATAAAAGATGCTATATGCTAAGGTTCTCAACCCTAAAGAAGCTAGAACAAATCAAAGCCATGCATCCAGATATAATTTATATAAGCTCTATAGTAGATATGGCAATCAATCATTACTTCCATTGTCTCTTTGATAATGAATAAATCAGTATGAAAACTTACTGATTTATTTTTTTATAAACAAATAACCTATAACTTCATGTTTCCAAAACATATATATTATTTGGAGGTGATATCATGGAAAATTTAGATCTTATATCATTAATAGGCAGTACTGGCTTCCCAATAGCTATTACAGCCTATTTATTGATTAGACTAGAAAAGCAACTTACTTCACTATCAAATAGTATAAATACATTAAATACCATTGTTTCAGTAAAATTAGGTGCTGTTGTAAAAGATGAAAAAGAAAAAGTTGCATAATATAAAAAATCTGATAGGCCAAAAGTTTATCAGATTTTTTATATTTTAGTATTAATTTTTGATTTATTCTTTTTAAACCATATATATTAAATACCAAGCTATAAGGAGGTGAATAACATGGCAGTTTCAAAAGAATTAATGACAACTACTTTAAGTATTGAAGTAGAAAGCGGTGTTGATAATAAGGGTAATATATCATACAAGAAAAAGAATTTTTCAGGTATTAAAGGAGATGCTACACCAGAAGCTCTAGCAACAGTTGCAGATGCAATTAAATTAGTGTTAGCTAATCAAACTAGATACACCTTAGTTAATGAAATCTCTATGCTAGAAGACAATGCTTAGATTTATTAATCCAAATCTTATAGAAAGGAGGAAAAAACATGGAATACTCATTACAAATGGTCTTTTTATGTGAGAGTGGTGAAAAGAGTTCAATTACAATCTCTGAAGTAAAACCTGGACTTACAAACTCAGATGTAATAGCCCTAATGGACACCATTATCGCAAGCAATATCTTTGAAACAAGTAAAGGTGCATTAATTAGTAAATACAGCGCTCAAGTTGTACAAAGATAAGTTACAAAATGGGATCTTAAATATTAAAAAGGCATTGGATTTTAAGTCCAATGCCTTTTTAATAACTAGTACTATATTAGCACCATTAAGTTATTAATCTTATATATTTTATATTAAATATTAATATAAATAAATTATACAATATCCCCAAGAGATCATACTTATGATATGACTCTTTATATCAGTAATTAAGTAAGGTTTTTTTATTCCATCTTCTTATACATCTATTATCTTAGTACTTATATCATTAATTTCAAAAATAACAGCTAAACTATATATATATTGTAGAATAACCTAATATTACTATATTATCTTTGATTCTATAATTATTCTTTTAAATCCTTTTCAGTATATAATTTTCACATCTACATATAAAATAACTCTTACTAATATATTTAAAACTAGCAAGAGCTATTTTATAATATATATTTATATATTTTCATATAACTTTTCTTTCTCATATGATATTAAATCAGATTTATTAATTAATTCATTATTCTTTATATATTCTATTACTTTATCTTCATCTATATCACTTGGTATCTTATCTGCTAATTTCCTTATTGCTGAACTTGGCACACCATATTCATATAAAACTGATAAGTTATCTCTTATAAACTCATTTTCTATTTGATTAGCATAAAATATATAATTACCTGGCTTAATATCTTTTTTATTACATATAAATTCCTGTAAATTATTAATTACACTTAACCACTTAGGAACTTTATATTGAAACCAATGTTTTAATATCTGAAAAGATTGCTGAATAGCATTATCTAATAATTCTATATTAGTTTTGCCATTGTTTTTACTTTTTAAATATGAAAAATTTTCATTAACTAATCTATTAATATTAAAATCATTCCCATAATCAAAAGTGACTTTAATAAGTTTTTTTATAGTCATTGGTTTAGTTGTTTCACCCATCTTTATAAAATTATCCCAAGCTAAACTTAATACATAGTTTAGTTGCTCATATGTCGGAAATCCAGACCAAGATACTAAATTATATTTATTTTCAATGTCCTTCTCTAATATTCTTAGTACTTCTATTTGTCCTTTAATCGATACTCCATTATTTCTTACTAACTGTTTTATATCTTCTGGAATACTTTCGAGTTCTTTATATTGATTACTATTTTTATCTCTTATATCTTTATAATTAATATTAATTAATACTTCATCTGATACTGGGTCCTGTTCAAAAAACGGAATATCAACTATCATATTTTCTATAGGAGGCTCCGGATTAAAATTGTATATATTTCCAATATAATGAACCATCATTCTACCAGCTCTCCCCTTTATATTACTATAATCAAAATAATCTATTTTAACATTATTTCCCTTAGTTGAGTCAAAATATATTACATTCTTAGAACTCGTATTAACTCCTTCTATTATTGTTGATGTACAAAATAAGTATTTAAGCTTTCCTAAATTAAAATATTTAATTATACTTGATGTTATATGCTTTTGTAATGCTCCATCATGAATACCTATTCCATATTTTAAACATTCTATTAAACTCCAATTTCTATTAACATTTTGTTCTATCCATTCGATTAATGATATTTGATTTCCACCTTCACTTACATTTCTATCTTTTAAGTACTCCTTAAATTTTACAGATAAATACCTAACCCTTGCAGGAGATGAACAATATATAATACTTTGCTCATCTTTTAACTTATATAATAATTCAAATAGCTTTTGCTCTTTAAACTCCTTTTTTTTACCTCTAACTCCATAAGAATCTTTATATTTAGTATAATAATCTATACTATTTGTATCAACTAAAGAATAATTAGTTTTATAAAAATCAGCATTATAACGCTCAGCAAAACCTGGTGAAATCCCATCTATATTCGGTCCAAGTAAATAAAATTTACTTTTATGCTTATTTAGTAATAAATTAATTGAATTATTTAAAGCATCACTTCTTTCATCATCCCTTCTAGCACTTATCTTATAAAACTCATCTAATATAAAATAATCTATTTTAGGTAAATCTTTATATTCCATAACTCTTTCAGCTGTCAATAGAAATATATTCCCTTTATCAATGGCTTGTTTTTGATTTGTCCTAACTATTATTTTATAATGATTTTGATATTTTTTTAACTTTATTCTTGTTTCATCTAGTAATGCTAATGTAGGTTGAATTATAACTATGTTATTATATTTTTTACTTGATATTATTTCTTCTATAAGTAAACTTTTACCAAAACTAGTCGGTGCACTAACTATTAAATTTCTCCCACTTTTAATTATATCTAGAATATTTTTTTGCTCTTCATGAAGATATTTGCCATCTAGATTAGATGATCTATAAAACTCAGTTCTTATTTTTGCAGATGTACTCTTTACCTGTATACTTTCTTCTTTACTAATATAAGGATAAAAGCCTGCTACTTCAATTAGATCACTCCATATCTCCTTAGTATCTTCACATACTTTATCCCAATTATCAAGTATATGAATAATCACTCTTCTACCATCTAATTCTGTTTTTTGATTTCTTAGTAATTTAGAACAAAGTTTTGCAATTCTAAAACTTTCATCACACGTTATCTTTTCACAACTATCTATTTGATTTAAAACCTTAATCATTATCTACTCACCCAATTTCTGTAATAAACTTAATTTATAATGCAATTTCTTAATTAACTCATTTTTACATTTTACTGGAAATAATATTAATATTATATTTATGTGTGTTTTTAACGGATGATCATTATTATCATCAAAATATCTTTTTAATTCTTTAACCTCTCTTTCATAGTCAGCTATAAATTCCTTTGTGGTTTCATCTTCATGTTTTGTAAAATTATCGCTTGAATATGTACACAAAAGTGGAATTGTTATAGAATTTAATTGTTCTGATAAAGTATTGCTGTCTCCAAGAATATCTAGCCAATATTCTTTCTCTGGAATATTATCAAATAATTTAATTTTTTTTGAAACTAAAGCAAACTCATCATTTAAATAATCTCTCAAAATATGTTCTTTTATATCTTGTATAAGAGCTTTCACACCTTTTCTTCCATCTTCATATAATTTGGATTCACCTAAGCATAATGTTCTTGACGTAGGCTCTATATGTACTGCATCAAATCCATGAACAGTATGTCCATAAGAATCTTTAAAGAATATTTTTGATAATAGTGGTATAGTTGAATAAAAATCCCTCAAAATTAAATGTAAAATTAATTCTCCAAATTCTCCCCGTCTTAAATATTTGTTAGCTAAATCATCATCTTCAATATATTCGCCATTTAAATATATATCTTTTACCTTTTGAAATTCATTTATTTTATATATTGCTTTTGCAGCCTCACTTACCTTACTTACTAGTTCAGTATTTTTAGTTTCAGTTCCATCATGAAACCCAAATGCAAACTCTGGTATAACATCAGTAAGTATTTTTATTAAACTATTTAATCTATATTCCTTTGTCCCATCATCCTTTAAGTCAAACCCAACTAAATATGTAGACAAGTTACATTCAGAAATTCTTTGTTTTATTACCTTTTCTGAGTAAAAAACAGACATTCTAACCCCCTCCTAACAATCACCATTTTATTATACATTTTTTTATAAATTTTGTAAATTTTAAAATTATGCATTATAAAATTCTACTTAATATACATTGGGTAATTTTAATCAATAAAAAACTCATTTACTTATGCTACTATTCTCTTTTTTAACTATAAATTATTTAGGTTAATAATTCACATAAAAACTCCATAGATCCTTTTACATTTTTAAATTACTCTACTCTTCTCATTTTTATATAAACATAAATCCCTCCATCAACATCATTAAATGCAATATCATGACAAGTATAAATAAACCCTGGATAAAGCTTCTCAAAGACTTCTCTTTCCCCTTGGTTTTATGATAGCTCATATAACTTTTTATTTGAATACTTATAATCATTAATCTTAGGCAATGGTATAACTATATTCTTAGATTGACTCCATCTTTTCTTTCCTCTAGGATCCTTTGAAAGGTAATTTGCTAGTTCTTCAAAACCTAGTTCATTAGCTTGCATTCTATTTGCATTAGCTGTGCCCTTTCCCCATAGTTCTTCTGCCTTATCTCTATCCATTCCAGATATTATAATATGATGGTGGATTCTTGTTTTTGTTCTTTTATCTTCTGTAGCTTCTCTATATTCTAAAACTGATATATATTTTAATTCATCAAGTCCATTCCTCTTCCTAAAGTTTTTAATTCTCCTAATATAATTATTTCTATCACGAATAGCAGCCTCTTCACTATTTGGAAGATTAGCTGCATCATAACTAAGGCTAACTATTAAATCCCCATTATCAAAGTTAGCATGAATTCTTCTTCTTAAATTCTTTCTTGCATTTTTATCATTTAAGTTCTTTTGTTCTTTTCTGCTCTCCTTATTTTTCTTTGATCTACTCTTCTTTTGTTCATATTTAGAAATAGGATATATTTCTACTTCTAAATATTTACCACATAGAAATCTCTTCTCTCTAATAGCCATACCCTTTACCCCTATAACTTTATTTCTTAAATTTAAATAACGTTCTAAAGATAATACCTATTACAAGCTCTCAAAGGCCTTAAATTAAGTACCTTTAAAAAAACAGTTTATCTGTTTATTTACAGAGAAAACTCCCTATTATATAATAAAAATAGAGAGTTTTATTAAACTTTTCATCAAGACACATTGAGATTAATCTTGCCGGATTGTCAATGTGTCTTTTTACCTGTAAAAATATTATTTTCATATTTTAATCTCCAAAATCTTAAGTGTACCAGAGCATTTAATATCTAAAATCCTTGTCCATATTTTTAGAAACTTGTATTTCACTAAATTTTTCTTCTGTTAATTTCCATATTTTACTCCTGCCCATTTAATAATTTAATTTCATTTTCTAGCACTAATGGAGCTTTATAATTAATAATTATTTCTTTTGCCATTTCTAGCTGACTTGTCTTTATAGCTTCATATCTTACTACTCCAAATTCTCTTCTTATTTGCTGCTGGATATCACTGTATACTTTTCCTCTAAGTGAATTATCATTGTAAGCTATGCTCCTGTATCCACCTAAAGCTTCTATACCTTTCTTTCTAACTAATGCTTGTATCTCTTTACAATCTATTTGAAATAAAGGCATGTCCTCTTCTAACTTATCTACTTTATTTTCAACTTGCGTTATTTTTTCTTTCTGTTCCTTTAAAACTTTAAATTGTAACTCCATTAATTCCATTGGACTTAGTTTTTTAACCGCTTTTAGTTTCTTTTCACAGTTAATAAAGTATTGTCTAGCTATCTTTCCTTTTTCTGTTCTTTGTATCATTGATATCTCTTTTGCCATATCTATAGAAATTGCATGATCTATTACTGTAGTCACTGGATTCTTTAAATTATTGGTTGCTCTTTTTTGAGCCACCCTTATAAAATCAATCTCTTCCTCAAATCCATACTCAACCATTCTTCGGAATCAATCCTTATATTTAGTTCTTATTTCTAAAAACTCATGTAATTCTCTTCCGCTTACTAACTGTCTACCATCTCTTTCTATTATCTTAATTAATTCCATTACTTAATCACTCCCCTTCTAATTAGCTTATTAGCTAATACTTATTAATTTCACCCTTTAACAAATTCTTTATTATGTTAATCCTTACTCTATTAAGGCTAATTAGCCACTTTCTCATAAGTTAATCGAAGTATTTACAATCATTTTCCTCAAGATAATCAACAATTAAATCTATTTCCTCAGAGGTAAACTTTTGTATTGCAATATCTGTTAATGTATCTATTAACTTGTTTTCTAAAATACTCATATCCCCTGGATAAATACATGTAATCGTCACTATCTCGCCTCCAATAAATTAATAATCTATACTATGCTTGTACACTTCTTCTTGTTACAATTAAAAATTTAATCACACGTTATGTGTTATTTTTTCTTAAAAAAAATCTCATCAACACATGCCTCTCCAAAATTAGCCTTAAATAGAAAACTATAGTCAAAAAGAACTAGGGTTAAAGCTTGGAGTATCTGCTAGCACTATAGGAATGTATGAGCAAAATAGAAGATCACCAGGTAAAGATATGCTTTTAAAGATTACTAAGGTATTTAATGTAAGCGTTGATTATTTACTATCTTCAGATACTTACAATACTACATCTACAAAAGAAAATCATAATTATAAAGATGTTAATGATATTTTAAAAACTGCAAAAGAACAGTTAATGAATACAGAGGCTTTACTATTTAATGGTGAACCAGCTTCAGAAGAAGCTATACAAAGCATTCTTGATGCAATGGAAATGGGTATGGCCCTTGCAAAAGAAAAGAATAAGAAGTACGCACCAAATAAATATAAGAAATAATATATAAAAAACATAAGATGTAATGCTTAATAAAAAGACAATGTAGGATTATTTTAAATATTAAACAAAACTATAAAAGGGTTATAAGGAGATAAAATATTGAATCACTATATAAAAACAGAGGTTAATAAAATTGTTAAGCGATATAAAACAAGAGATGTTTATGAACTTATAGATAAACTTGATATTATTCTTTTAAGGGGTACCATTACATCCATCTGTTAATGGAATGTATCAGTACTTTAAGAGAAATAAGATTATCTATTTAAATGATGATCTAGATACTATAATGGAACGCCATGTCCTAGCACATGAACTTGGCCATGCAATTCTCCATCCAAAGACTAATATTACCTATCTAGAAAGTAACACTTTCTATTCTAAAGAAAAGTTTGAGATTGCAGCGAATACTTTTGCAGCTGAATTACTTATTGAGGATTCATTGTTTGATGAATATAAGCATCATACAATTGAAGAAATGGCTGCTATGGAAAATTTACCTATAGAACTTATTAAAATAAAGCTAAAATATATTTAATTTGTAATAATATTGCATATACTAAACCGAGGTGATTAGATGAAGATTGCTATTTACTCAAGAAAAAGTAAATATACAGGTAAAGGTGATTCCGTAGGGAATCAAATCCAAATGTGCAAGGACTATATAGAAACTCATTATAGGAATAATGACCATGAATATATCATTTATGAAGATGAAGGATTCTCTGGTGGAAATATCAACAGGCCGAAGTTCCAAAAGCTTCTTAGTGATATTAAGAAAGAAAAATTTGATATTTTAATATGCTACAGGCTTGATAGAATTAGTAGAAATGTATCTGACTTTTCCACTACCTTAGAAGAGCTTCAAAGCTATGGAATTGACTTTATAAGTATTAAGGAACAGTTTGATACAACTACGCCAATGGGGAGAGCTATGATATACATAGCTTCTGTATTTGCACAACTGGAACGTGAAACCATTGCTGAGCGTGTAAGAGATAATATGGTTGAACTAGCTAAGTCAGGAAAATGGTCTGGAGGTAGAACTCCACTTGGCTTTGATAGTGAAAGCTCCTCTTATATTGATAAAGAAGGTAATGAAAGAAAATTAGTTAAGCTTGTGAAAAATGATGAAGAACTACAATTAGTTAACTTAATTTATGATACCTATCTAAGAGAAGGATCATTACATAAGACAGAAGTTTACTTTGCTTCTCATAACATTAAATCAAATAGAAATATTCTTCTTGAAAAGACATCATTAAAGGTAATATTAAATAATCCTGTTTATGCAATAAGCTCCCCAGAACTTAAGAGTTGGCTTGAAGATGATGGATGGAATGTATATGGTGAACCTGATAGCAAACATAGCTATCTTAGCTACAATAAAACAAAGCAAGTAACTAGAAACGGAAAAGTAATGAAAATATCAAATGATAAAGAAAATTGGATAGCTGCAATAAGTAATTGCCCTGGCATAATTGATGCAGATAAATGGATTGCAGTCCAAGAGCAATTTAAAGGCAATAAAGGTTCCTTCCCTAAAAGAGCAAGAACCCACAATGCAAAACTTGTTGGAAAAATTTATTGTGCCCACTGTAATAACTACATGCAGGTAGTTCATGGAAATATAAAAAAAGATACAGGAAAAAGACAATTCTACTACTCCTGCTCATTAAAAAGGAAATCAAAAAGTGAACTATGCAAAAATAAAAATTTAAAGGTAGAGGATGTAGAGAATTTATTACTCCTAGAGCTAGAAAAGCTAGGCAAAAATAAGAAAAGCTATATCCAAACCTTAAAAAAGAAAAATGACGAAGTAAAGAAAAATAAAGATGTAAAACTAAAGCAAAATGCAATTCAAAAAGACATTGAGGCCAAACAAAAAATTCTAAACAATCTCGTAGATAAGTTAGCAGTTGCTGATGATATAGACGATATAATAATACAAAGAATACGAGCCACTAAAAATGAAATGCAAGAGTTACAACAAGAATTAGATAAAATCTCAAAAAAAATCCAAGATTCAAACTACAAGAAATTAGACCTAGACTTTATAGAAAGCTTACTAGAAAAGTGTGCTGATATAAGAGAACTAGATTCTAATGAACAAAGACTCCTAATAGGTGTTTTAGTAGATAAAATTCTATGGGATGGTAATACTCAAAATGTAACAGTATATTTCATTGGAAGTGGAGACGTAAAAAAAAGTAGATCCTCTACCTCCTAGTTTGTTCCAATTATTGCGAATTCAACCACACAGCATGTCCTGTGTCTAAAAGCACAATATTTTCAGCAAACTCCTTTAAAGCATATTGTTGGCATACTTTTGTACCAAGTTTTTTATAATTAACATCCTCTTTTGGAATTTTAAGAACCACTACTCCCTTTTCATTTAATTCTTTTCTAATATCTTCAGATAAACTTTCTTTTGCAAGCTTACATGATCCTGACATTGCACCTAATTCATCACCACTACGCTCACCTTGAATATCAAAGGCTCCACATCTTTCACTAATACTTATTCTAGGACCAAAAGATGGACACCTTAATACACACATTGAACATCCATTTCCATAACGCAAACAATTCCCCATTGGTCCAGTAGTTCCTGTTGTTTCAATAAAAACATCACCATCAACATAACTTTCATCACTTAATAGCAATCTTTTTATCTTATGATCTTCCATTTCAACATCACGAACACGCTTTTCTAGATGGAGGTTTATGTCTAAGGAAAGTATATATTCTCTTACTCTACCTTCAATAATATTTACATCATATAATGTAGCATGCTTATGACCCGGAAAATCTATATTTTTATGAGTACAGTATACATCAGTAAGATTTATAAGGTCTCCTCCTCCTAATGCAATAAGTTCTTCAGCTGCTGTATATCTACCGTTATTTCTCATTATCCCACCAACATTACCAAGACCTAAAAGCAAATCTGTTTTTTCATATATATGAACTTCAGCACCAGCCTTTTTAGCAGTAATTGCTGCAGCACAACTTGTCCATTCAAAAAGACAGTAAAAGGGTTAACATTAAGCTAACCCTTTAATTTACATTCTTGCTTCCATATATCCTATTATATAGTATTTTAGCTCCTTAGGTACATCAACTAATACTTGTTTACCTTTATACTCTATAATAACTTTTACATTTCCAAATTTCAATATATCATTAGTGCTAATTTCTTCTTTCATAACTATGTGCTTTATACTCCCTTTAATAATTAGTTATTATTAACTCTTTATATTTTCCTCTTCCGCTTTGTTCTTTTGATATTGAATAGTTAACATCAACTTCTTCTATATTAAAATCTTTATACCACTCCCTAACTTTTTCATGATCATTTATTGTCAATATAAACTTTCCTTTTATATTGCTTAGCTTGTCCCTTAATAATATATGATCATCTTCTGTAAATTCATAATCATATCCAGCAGTTTCAAAATAAGGTGGATCACAAAAAAATAAACTTTCCTCTCTATCATATTTATCAATAATTTTTTCAAAGTATAAATTCTCTACATATGTATTGTTTAACCTTTCCTTTATTTCATTTAAATACTCTGTTAAAAATATTTTTTGATTTGGAATTTTTGTAGTTCCATAACCAAAATTCTTTCCTTTTCCTGCAAAACTATTATTTATTAAGTATAAAAATCTTATGGCTCTATGTATATCAGTTAAATGCTCCAATGTAGCATTTTTATATTCTTCAAATATATCTCTTCCTGAAAACTCATATTCTAGTAAACGTTTAATTTCTGGTGTATGATATTTAATTATTTTAAATAGATTTATTAATTCTTTATCAATATCATTGATTACTTCTACTTTAGATTTATCTTTCCCAAAATAAACCCATCCTGCTCCAAAGAATAGCTCTATATATGTTGTATGACTTGGCAGCATATTAATTATTTTGTTTCTTAATTTACTTTTACCTCCCATACGTGAAATTGGTGGCTTTATCATATTTTTATATTTTCTCCTTTCATTTCTTTTGGCAGGTTTATTCTAGCATAATTCTTTTGTTAAAAATATATGGTTTTAGCAAAAAAATGTTCTAGTTTTGAACATTTTGACGTTATATTACAAAGGAGGAATAATATGTATCACTTTTTTAGTGAAAGATTTTACAAATTAAGAAAGGAATATAATTATACCCAATATAAACTAGGTAAATTATTGAATATTAGTAGAAGTACTATAAGTAAATATGAAAGTGGAGATTTATTTCCAGCAACTCATACTCTTATTAAAATTGCTAGAGTATTTAAGGTAAGTGTTGATTATCTTATTGGCTTATCTGATGAAAGGTAAAATAAAAGGGTGTAGTAATTATGCTGCACCCCCTTTCTGATTATTATATTATTCAAAAAAACTTTTTATATCTTCATCTATATGTGGCAATGGTTGACCATTTTGGTCATTTTCCCTCCTATGAAAATAAAATTTCTAAAGCAAATATTATTTTTTTCTTAAATAATGCAATAATTATCCTCATTAATATAAGAGTTGTTCCAGTAGAAACAGTTCCATATAAACTCCATTTAAATAATATCTCTAAAAACTCTTTAATTTCTTCTAAATTCATTTTTTCGTTTCTCCTCTTGACATCATGCCAAAAGAACTGCTATACTCTACTTAGGTTGTGAGAGTCGTGTCCTTGTGACATGGCTTTTTTTTTATTTACTTAATTCAATTAATTTTTCTATATCTCTAACTGTCATATAATTATCATCTATATATTCATCATTTGTTGACTTTAAATTTACCACTGAATATATTCCTAATAAATTATCATCTTTCCAATAAATCGTTTTAGTAAAGAAAAGTTCATAATCATTTTCTTTATATTCTAAAACCTTGGCAGATGGATGTCTTGTTATAAACTTAACCATTAGCTCTCCTGGTACTCTATCAATCATATTGCCCTCCTAATTCACTTTCTAAGAATTTTATATGTTCTATATAAATTTTTCTTAAAACTTTATTTTTCTCATGAAGTAAACATCTTTTAATTTCTCTTATTCTGCTTTCTATACTCATTACAATTCAACTCCTACCTATTAAACCCATCCAAGCAAAGCATTTTCTAACTCTTCAGCTTTTCTTATTTCTTCTTCAGTAACTTGTCTTTTAAATCTTTTGCTATTATTAGAAGTATAATTTCCTCGTCCAGTTTCAATATTTTCATATACTGGTGATACAACACTTTGTATATTCCAATTATCCTTTATAGCTTTAAACATAAAACTATATAAATTCTTTGCTCTACTTTTTGCATACTCATAAACTTCAAGTATCTTTTTAGATTCAGCAATTTTTAATAATTGTTCTGCCTTTTCTTTTTCTAAGCCAGTTTCATTTGAAATTAGTTCTATCTCTTTAAGATCTACTGAAGTTACTTCATTATCTTGAAGTTCAGAAGCAGCACTATATAATAATTCATCTACATGAACTTGTCCATCTAACGGTTTCTCTCCATTGCTATCAACTGGTTTAGTTTTATTATCTTTGGCTTTTTTAGATGATTTTTTATTAATCTTATTCTTAATCATATTTTTGAATGAAGTATAAGTGTTAAAAAATCCTCTATCAGTTTTCTTTTTTTCTATTTTCATATATCCTAATTCAGCAAGTCTTTTAATTGATTTTTTTACCGTAGTTAAAGATATATTAAGTTTATTTGCTATAGTTTCTAAAGATGGATAGCTACATTTTTTATTATCATTGTATAAGCTTAATAGATATGCATATATTCTAAATTCATTTGATGTGATTCTTGTATCTGTTATTAAATTAAAATCAAGTTGTAAAAATTGTATATTTTTCATTGTAGCTCCCCTCCTTTTTCTAAATTAAAATTAAAGCAATAAATTTAATTTTGCATTTTATATTTTAATAATAAAGCTACACTTTAAAAAAGTCAATATATTTTTAAATCTATTGTTTTAATTTTTTATTTATTTGATTAATATTAAAATAATTGTTATAATTAATACAGGAGGGATATTATGAAATTAAAAGATGAAATTAAAGGTTATATAACTAGCAGTGGATGGACTATAACCCAATTAACCGAAGAACTTAATAAACGTAATGGTACTAATTATACAATGCAAAATTTATCTTCTAAAATTAGAAAAGAATCTCTTAAATATAGTGAAATTTTACAAATTGCAGATATAATAGGATATGAATTAATTTGGAATAGAAAGTCTTAGAATTACAGATCTAAGGCTTTTATTTTTTTACGAGTAAAAACTAACTACTACTATAACTACGTTAGTAGTTATATATAAATATAGATAAGATAGATATAGATAACATAAGTATAGATTAAGGTCAATTTCTGACCTGTTAAATAGATATTATTTTTATTATTAAAAGGTTTCTTATTTACTTACTATTTATTAATTTTATATTTTATTTCTATTTAATTTGATATATAATAAGCATGTATTATTTCTACTGATTTTATAAATAATATAAGTAGATATGTATTTTCCATGATAATTTAAGAAAACAAAAAAGCAGCTACTAATTTATTTTAGTAACTGCTTTTTTATTGTTATTTATTTAATTCTTCTCTTCTCTTTTTAATAAATTCTTCTAACTGCTCCAAATCTTCTAGGGTAGCTTTATTTTTTATGAAGCTTCTTGCTGATGATCTGCTTTTTAAGTAACTAGAATACTCTTTATTTTTTTCTTCCCATTTTTTATTTGCTATTGTTTGCTTTTTTAACTCTTTTGTCATATACTCCATTCTCCTAAATTATAATTTTATTATTAAATATGCTAATGCTATAATTACTAATATTTTAAAAACTATTTTAACAATTAATACTGGTACATTATTCTTCATATTGATTTTAAGTGATTAATATTGTATTATTTTAGCGAGGGGATTAATCCCCTCTAGTGGTTGTTAGCTTTTATAAAATTATTTCTATAAGTTCTTTTATAATCGCTATTTTTATCATAAGCTTGATAACTATCGCAAGTAGTTTATCAAGCTTTTTTAGTTTTTTAATCACTTTTCCTCCCTCTCTCTACAATTACATTATACTACATGTAGTATAAATAATCAATAGTTTTACATAAAAAAATAAGGCTAAAATCAGATTTTTTCTAACTTTAGCCTTTAATTTTATATAAAAATATATTATAATTTTATTTAGATATTTTTACGTTTAAATGGAATCAGAGGAATTTTATTTCAATTTCAAATTCTTTAAAAGACATTTTCATTGAAGTATTTACTATAAAGTGTGTTTAAGAAAACAAAAAGCAGTTGCTAATTTATTTTAGTAACTGCTTTTTTGTTGTTATTTAATTTAATATAACAAAAGGTAAGATTTTTATTTTTTAGGGCGTTTAAACCCTACATCTTCTATTATATTATCTGTGCCTTTAAATGAATCTTTTAATAATTTTAGAACTAATGAAATTAATAGTTTACTTCTATTTATAAATATAAAAACTACTATTCCAGTAATGTACATAATACCTAATCTAATTACTAAATTATTCATATCAATATTTGCATATACTATAGCTAATAATACTACAGATAACATTCCTGTTAAAATTGAAGTTTTAATGGTAGAAATTAAAAAATCAGATTTATTGTAGTTATTAATCAATTTTATCAATCTTTTATCACACATTGATATTAAAACAGTAGCAACTGTAATTATTGCTCCTAATGATACAGTTAATATTGTAATAGTCACTGATAATAAATCTTGAAATTTAAATACTTCTGTATTAAACATTATATACCTAGTTATTTTTTCTGATAAGCTAGTATTTTTTAAAGTTAAATAAAAATATACTGTAAACACTATTAAGTTGTATATAATAAAATACATTATTTTTTGTTTAAATTTCATAATAAATACCTCTTATTTTATATTTTTACAAAAGTTTTACACTTATCAAATGTTTCTCCTAATGCAAAATCAAATTTAACATCCATAGCATCTAAAATTTTATTAAATGTCTTTGGATCTTCTTTACTAATTGATATATTAATGTCATCATTTACTTTATTATTGAGTAAATCAATTAACCTAATATTATCATGATCCACCATTTTTACCTTTAAATTCTTAGTAACCTCTCTATTTTTATTAAAAAACTCTACTAGTTTTTTTAATTTTTCTTTAAATAGAACTTCCTTTGTTCTACCTACATTTAATTCTATTTTACCATTTATAGCTGAAAGATCACTTGCTAATTCAGTTAATGCTCTTATTGCTTTATCATCACTCATTATTGATAGTTCTTTTAATTTTGTTATTTCAGTATATCCTAAAATAATACTTTTATATTCTACACCATCTTCATCTGAAATTTCACAATATTTATCTTCATAAACTATTGCTGAAAGTCTAAATGACTTTTCTGCAAAATTATTAAAAAATGAATTTACTCCACCGAATGATATACTATTTCTATTGTTCTGCAGCGATATTATTCTGCTGTCTTCATCATAAATTAAACAACATTCTTGTCCAATAAATTCATTATCATCTAATGGTTCAGCTGTATCACTATTGTCTTCTAATTTTGTAATAAATGGTGCTTCTGTTCTATTTTTCAAAAAACATAAATACCATCTTTTTTTATCAGAATCATAGTTCATCTTTTTTAACTGAATATTGCCATCATATCCATCTTTAATTATCCTTTCTTCTGGAGCTAGCATATTTAAGCCTTCCATCAATGAAGTTAGATTTGAAATAACTTCTCTTTCATCTGTTGTTTTTACTATGGGATAAAAATAATTAATTTTAATCTTTTTAATTGCCATATTTCCTCCATTGTTACTTGTTTTTATATAATAAAATCAGTATAATAGAGGTATGGTAAGTAATATCTCTATTATATGATTGAAAATACTTTTGATTAGTCGTCGTAGTAGTTTCTTTTATTTTAGCAAATAATTCCTCTTAGGACAACATAAAAAAAACAGAAATAACAAATATTTAAGTTATTTCTGTTTTTTACTATTTACTCAGTTCTTGCCTTCTAATACTTAAAATTTCTTCAAACTCTGCCAAATCCTCTTCTGTTACTCTGTTTTTTAAGAAACTTCTAGCTCTAGATCTATCACTAAGATATTTTGCTCTTTCTTTATTTTTTTCTTGCCATTTTTTATTAGCTTCTGTTTGTGCATTTACTCTTTCACTCATATAAACAACTCCTTACTTAGAATACAGTTTTAAATATTATTATTCCTAAGGCAAAGATTAATCCTAATAGCCTTATTATTTGAAAAATTAAACTTATTATTTCTTTTGCTAAACTACCTTTAATTTTCATATTGCATTTAAAAGGATAAAATGATATTTTATTAGTAGGGAGTAAACCTCCCTATTTGTTAAAGTAAGCTTTCTACTACCATTTTTATGACTGCTAGTAGAGTGCCTATTTCTAATATGAGTTCAGTTAGTGCCGTAATCACTTTCTTGAACTCTTTTATTTTATCCTCCATTCCCTCACCTCCTAAGTATATTATACTACGCATAGTATGAATAGTCAATAGTTTTACATAAAAAAATAAGGCTAAAATAAGATTTTTTCTAACTTTAGCCTTTAATTTTATATAAAAATATATTATAATTTTATTTAGATATTTTTATGTTTAAATGGAATCCGAAGAATTTTATTTCAAGTTTCAATTCTTTAAAAGACATTTTCATTACACCACCTCCTTGCATAGAAGGTGGTAAAAGACTTATATGGTGTGAACATATAAGTCTTTTTTATATGTAAAAAGCTAGGCACTTTCACATACCTAGCTTTAATTTCTAAATACAATTTAAATATTGTTCTCCTGCTCTGCTTCTACTTGCTACATATCTTCTTATTCCACTTTCACTTACATAACTTATATAATAATATTTATTTGTTACATAAACACTATCGTAATCTATTTCTCCTCCAATTGTATAGTAATCTACTGGTTCATTATTTTCTGTGCTAGGTACATTTCTTACATTTAATTTATCAACTATAACTGTCGCAATGCCCTTTTCTGGATAACTTCTTTCTAATACTTCACCTTCAGTATTATTTATGTTAGGTGTAAAACTTGTAGTACAACCTTCGTTAAATAAAGCTAGTTCTTCATTTCTCCTTCTAACTAGACCAGGTAATCTAACCCCACCACCATTTACATACAAAGGTAATTCTGCTCTTATTTCATCTAAAGTATTACAAGAACATACTGAATCTAAGCTTCCTATTCCACAATTGTAAGCAAAACTTACCAAAGCATCAAACTGATTTTGATTAAAATTAAATTTACTTACATACTTATTTACTGCATTTGCATAAACTTGTACATCTTCAACTAATAGTCTATCTGCTTCGTCTTGAGTTATAGACATACCTTCATAGACATTTTTTGTATGCCCCCAGCCTATCGTAAGCACATTTGCCGGGCATCTATACGCAGTTAATCTGCATCCTTCGTAAGATTTTATTAAATTAAGTCCTCTTTCTGATATATTCATAATAATTTTCTCCTTACATTCTTATTTGTTCTTTGATTTCAACGACATTATGTTCTATACTATTTATTTTTATAGAAAATTCATTTATCAGCAATCTATTGCTTTCTGCAAGCTCTTTATTTGCTTCTAGTAGCTTTTCGTTTGCAATTCTATTTTTTTCTATAGAAGCGATAAGCATATCTCGCTCTTGGTTGTTTCTTTCTCTTATTTCTGCGTCAACAGCAGCCTTTTCTTTATCTTTTTTATTTATATACCAACCTAGAGCAGCTATCCCAGCAACAGGTAAGCCTAATGTATTTATTACTTCGTTAAGAAAGTTTACGTCCATCTTTTTCTCTTTCCTTTCTATTTATAATAAAAAGACTACTTATTGCTAAGCAGTCTTATAGTTAATCTTATTTTGCACATATATAGTAATAACCGACTTGGCTATTGATGTCTGGTATAGAAACTTCTATATCATCAGTTCTAGGAGTATTAAACTTCTCATACAACTCTGGATAATCATTGCTATTAATAGCTTGTCCGTTAGCTTTTAGCCATGTATTTGTTCCATCTGCAAGACTGTTTCCTCCATCATAAGCTAACTGTTTAACTTCTCCTATCATTCGAGGGTACATTTGAGTAACATTTTCTAACTCAAATCTTGTTACTAATTCAGATGTTGTTTCATAACAAATCTTATATGCTATAGTAGCATTAGTAGTAGAATTCAACGTTTGCCCATTTCTTGGAGAGTATGTTTGCGACCATATTTTATTGCCACCTGCTGTATTTCTTATACAAGCAATTCCAAGTTGTCTTCCATCAATACTATGTGTCATATTCATAAACCCAAAACCTATACCTGAAGTACCAGAACTTCTATTAACTTGAATTTTTGCACACTTATGACCTAATATTTCCTCATCTATTACAGTGCATCTTTTTGTATAACTTTCAATATAATTTACTTGATTATTATTATTAAAAGTAAAGAATGATATATCTAGAACATCTCCAACTTGTGAATTCTTAATTGGAATAAGTATATGAGATATTTGTTTATTATTCTCTGTATATTTTTCATTCAATATAGCAAAGTAAGTATTAACAGGATATGCTTCAGTATTTCCTGTAGCATTGCTATTAATATGTTTTCTAGTAAATACCTTGTGAACAGTTGGACTATAATCATTAAATCTATTATGCTTTGTAAATGTATTCTCTTGATTTTTATGAGCCCTTTCTTCTATAGCTCCCTTAACAGTAGTATCTTGTCCATTAGCATATTTTATATTATCGGCTAACACAGTAACATTCCCATTTACAGGCGATTGTCCATTAACTGTGCGAACTCCACCGCTTTGTTCTGGTAATATGCTTGATGGCAATCTTCCATCTGCACCTATTCTTGGTATTTTATTAGGTTCATTCGCTACTTGTGAGATATCTATTTTATTATTTAGAGTGTTTAGGCTTACAACTTCTCCTAAAACAACAATTTTACCTATATAGTTTGTACGATTTAAATTATTGATTACATGACCAACTGACAGTAAACTATCTCCTCCAGTTACTTTGTCCAATTGTAGACTTCCATGCGGCGAATACCAAAGCATTCCATTTACACCAATGATAAAATAGATATTTTGCTCCCACGACTTGTTAATAGGTATATTTACAATCCTACTTGCGTTAATTTGAGGATAGCTATTTTCATGTACCATACTAGTTGCGTTTTGATGAACGTATTCTATAATTTCATTCGTATCAGCCCTTACAACACCGACATTTATACCTGTTGCTATAGCTCCAATATTCATAGAACTACGAACAGCAACAATTATTGAAGTTACATTCTTATTAGCTGGAATAATCTTATTAGCTGTTCCAGAATATTTTGTATCTGAGTTTGCATAATGCTCATCTGTAGCATTTTGATTATCTATTGAATAAATATCTCCATCTTGAATATACGCATCCTGTAGTATTGTTTTTGCACTTAAAACATTATTCTTTGTTTTGCTTATGCTATCGTTGCATATACTAACTAGCTGTTCAAAACTTGTCCTTGATGAGAATATAATAAATCTTCCTGAATAATGATAATCTGCTACTCCCAATCTAGTGCCTACAGTAGGGACTGCCCCCCCGAACGCATTCGCTCTAGGAGGCGTATCCATATTCCACAACATTTTGTTACAGCCAATTAAAAAATAAACTTCTTCATTAAAACTTCTATTAATATCTATATATATTATTTTTTGAGCATTTAAATCTGCATAAGTATTGTAATGTACCGTTGCTGTTTCATTTTGTACGATAACTTCTTTTACAACATTATTGCTTTTCTTAACAGCTAAAGCAACCACATTGTTTACTGTACTTCCTACTTCTAAACTAGGATCTACTGCCATAGCAATTTTACCAACATTTATACCAGCATTAATTGAAGTAGAGGGAACACCAAAACATGACCCGCCACTACCAATTAACATATTAGGGTTCTTATTTGAAAATATTTTTAACCTAGTTCCTTCAACATGCCCATTTGTAAAGACAGTTTCTGCAACAACATTGTTAGGCAACGTTTTACTAACATAATCATTAGCAATGACTTCTATCTTTGCTTTAGCTTTTCGCCATAGATCTTGAGTAATATCTTGTAATTGTTCAAAATTTGCTATACTCATATTGCCTCTCCTTATACAAATAAGTTCTTAATAGCTGTTACTTCCTCTGGTGTCATGTATGTTGCTATTTTCACAGCTGTTCCACCAGTACCAAATGTAACTTTAATACCATCAGTGCCACCTTCTGCAACAGTGACATCTATATTTCCTTGAGCGTCTGGTGCACCATTTTTAATAGTTTTAACACTTTTGACATTCTCAGCGACTAAAGCATCAATAGCATCTTCTACTGTAGCCTTATTAGCTCCAGCTATTTGTTTACCGTAAGCAACATTATTGGCTTTAAAAGCTTCTGTTAAATCCACATCAGATATTGTATTATCTGCTTTAGTAACTGTAAGCTTCTTCTTATCAGTAGCTTTTAATACTATATTTGATATTTTTTTGTCTAATTCATCTTTTACTGTTGTAGCATTTGTTGAAGACATGTTTATATTTTCAGCTGTAACAGTAACATTGCCATCTGCACCTGGAGCAATATTGTTAACTTTTGCTACTATACCATCTGCTTGTGTTTTTCTTAATTTTTCAGTTAAAGAAGTTATACTTTCTCTACCAACTAGACATAATGCCAACATATTTTGATTTGCATTGTAGCCATTCCATTCTATAGAACTATTTTGCGCAGTTGGAGGAGCCTTTGATAGATTTACAACATCATCAGTATGTCCAGCAGGGATATCAGTAATGACTCTTACCTTTTTGCCCACGCATTGAACTATAAAATATACTTCTTCTGCAAATTCTTCATTGATAGTGATTTTAGCGCATCTATAAGTTGTATTATTTATAGTGTATTCTTCTACTGGGACTTGTATAGTCCTACTAGTATGATATGCCCTCCAAACAACATCATCATTTTTAGTGTTACCTTTCTTAACGGCCCACACTTGCCAATTGGTTTGTTCGCCTACAGGCAAAGTAGGATCTACCAAGACTAACAAATGGCTAACATATTTATCTACAAAGCTTTTTGAAGTTACACCTCTGCATCCAGAGAATCTGTTAAGATTGTCTCCTCCATCTAATCTTCCAATATGTATATTATTTATACTGCCGGCATCGTCTACAGATACATCTTTTTTAAATTTTGTTCTTTCATCTACAGAGGCTAGGTTGCTTAATTCAGCTTCCAGTTCAAGTGCTGGAGTTTGTGCATTTGTTACCTTAATTTTCTTACTTGATTTATCATAACTTATGCTTTTGATATCTCTTGCTTTTGCTTTTGTCCACAAGTCTCTAGCTATATCTTCAAGCTGGTCATGTTTTACTATATTGTTTGACATAAATTTCTCTCCTTTACGTAAATAAATTTTTTATTTCTTGAACTTCTTGATCCGTCATAAAGTGTATTTCTCCTCTAACCACACCAGAGCCATCAAGAAATTCATACTTATTCCCATCACTAGATATCCTAACACTTGTTAAAGCATTAGTATTATTTCCTCCACTTCCTATACCGTTATAGCATAAAAATTCTAAGTATTCTTCTATACGAGAATGTGGAGTCGGAAGTGCATTTAAGTTTGTAGCTCTTCCAGAAATATAGTTTAAATATTCTTCTGAACGAGAGCCAACTAAGTTAGGTAAACTTGCTAAATCTTTAGCCATCTTCTCACCTCCCCCTAGGAAACTAAAGCGTTGATTTTCTTTTCTAATAATTTTATTTTTTCTTCTAAATTTTCTATCTGTTTATTTCTATATTTAATTTCTTCCTGTAATGCAACCAGTATCATGTTTGAATAAGCCAATGTTTTAATAGAATAACTTGGCACTTTTTCACCTGTTTCATTTACGGTTTCTGTTTTGACTCCAATATATTCGAACAAAATAGGGTCAATTTTTTCTAATTCTTGGGCAGATATACCTAACTGTTTCCCAACTTGAGCATATTCATCTTGTTCATTGCCTTCTGCAACAAGCATAATATTTCTCGAACCTTTGTAGTTGAATGTTATAGGCTGAATACTCTTTACGGCTTCTAATATAGAATCACTAGATATACTAGACACTTCTTCAGCAGAAATCTCTCTAGTCATTGCCGCATCATCTTCTGAAACTACTTTTTTAATATTTTCTTTCATGGAAATATCAGATGTTTGCAGAGTACCAGCATGTGACCATACATCTCTCCATTTTCTATTACTTCTACCTAGTCCAATTGTTTGCGCTAATGCAACATCTCCCGACCATTTCGGTTCAAAGTGATAAGTTGTCCCATTATGGCTAAAGAATATTTCTCCTGCCTCTCCGCTCTGTTGTCTGCCACACATTAATGCCAATATATAATTTCCTGTGGAATAAATTCCAGTAGAGTTTCCTAAATCAAGTGTGCTTGTATATATAGTGTGAAATCTTGCAGTAGATGAACCTAACTTTAATGTATTATTTGCATTGCATAATATATTTCCACTTATAGTCCCACCAGCCAAAGGAAAATAGTTTTTAAATTTATCATCTAAAAACTTTAAAAATACACTAACAGTATTATTATTATATTTAACTACATCTGCACTTGTATGTGGGTAATAAATATCCCCATTTGCACTTTGAATTTCTATTTTATTTATAGCCATAAACTTCCCTCCTTTTTAAGTTACTACTTTAAAAAATAATTTAACCGGTTGAGCCGTGTCGTAAGTGCTGCCTACTCTAACAGTTTCACCTGTATCTCCTTTGTCGCCTTTAGGCCCTTGTGGTCCAGTTGCTCCTTGTAACCCTCTAGGCCCTTGTGCCCCAGCATCTCCTTTAACACCTTGTGGCCCTTGAGGACCAGTAGTTCCTCTTTCTCCTTGTGGCCCTTTAATGTTAACGCTAGTTGGATTATTTAAACCACCATTATTAGTCCAAGATAGAACTCCAGCGGAGCTAACGGTAGGGGTGAATGTTGTTCCATTTGCACCTTTAGCACCTGTTGCTCCTGTAGCCCCTGGGACTCCCGCAGGGCCTTGAACACCTTGTAGTCCTCTTTCGCCTTTAGGGCCAGTTGCTCCAGTTTGTCCTCTTAATTTTCCAGTATCATATTTTTGTTGAAATGTTTCCCCATCACTAAAGGTAACCGCATCAGCAGAAGTAAGTGGATCTACATCTTCTATAACTGCTCCTGTTTTTTCGTTTAATAATTGTATTTGAACTTTTTTCTTTGCCATTTTTTTATCTCCTTTTAAACTTTTATTCCTAAGTTTGGACTAACTCTTATTGTTACATTTCCACCAGTACCACTACTCACTTTATCTGTTATTTTACAGTAGATAGTATTTTGCTTTCTTTCTGCTATAGCTGGTAATGTTTCAGATACTACAATTTCTAACTTATCTTGAAGTTTAGATAAAATATTAAATACCGTTCTATCTAAAGCTTCTATATTATATTGCTCCTTTGTTTTAAATCTTAAATCTTCAATATTACTTTGCTGTATACTAAGGACTTGTGAACCAACTAAAATTTTAGCTAATAGAATTTGATTTCTATTAGCTGTTGGAATTGTTGGATTTGCACTTGGCTGTCCTCTTAATGCTTTAATTTCTCCAGTACTCATATCAGCAACAATTAAATCATATCTATTAAATGTTGTTGTATTAGCAGTTATTTTTATATTTTCAGTAGTATCAGAAGCTAGAAATTTTCCTTCAAAACTACATTGACCAGTGCTAACATTTATACTTAGATCTGGACTATCTAATGCTGAAACTCTAAAACTATCAGCATAAATAGTTTTTTCAACATGAGTTTTTGAATCCATTTGTATAACATCTTCAACATAATATCTAGTTGCTTCTTCATTATCTATATTAAACTCAACTGGATATAGCTTTACCATTTTCCCCCTCCTTTAAAATCTATATACTTTAGGTGATTCTTCTCTAAACATACAATTTCCAAGTTCTATATTCATAGTTTCTGTTTTACAATCAATTGTAAACTCTATTATTTTTATCTCTGTATTTAAGGATATTTCTTTTAAAATCAAGCTAATATTATCACCAACCTCAACATCAAAAATATTAAAAGTATCACAATTAGATACATTTAAAGAAATCGATATTAATGGATTTTTACATTTATTTAGTTCATCTTCTACATATTTATCTAATGTACTTTGTAACCTTATATCATTTACAACTAATTCTTTAGAAAAAACTCCATATTTGTATATAGAGTTTAAATCTTTAGCTTCAGCTATTATACTATGTTCTATATCAGAATCATCTGTATATGTATTTTTAGCTACTATATAATTATAAATTTCACCACTGCTGGTAATAGATAAAGTTTTATTTACATTAATATCTGAATTTATTTCATAATATGTTTTATCAATTCCTAGCGATGTATATAAATTTAACTTTCTATTTTTATCAATTTGCCAAAAATAATTTGCATCTGTAGTAAATTCATCAAGTTTATCATAAAAATTATCATTCCAATTAATAATCCTTGTAGTTTGAAGATTATTTTTTTGGGCAGTACCTTGTGAAACACCTGTGTTATACATATTATTTATAACATTTAGCATATTATATAAAACTTTATCATACTCACCTGTAAAAACATTATTATCTTGTCTTATATACATAGTAAATAATTTATCTTGTATAAGCCTACCATAGCCAAAACAATCAATAGTAAAAAAAGAAGCATGAGGATTAGAATTATATATAACTCCCCACCATAGCAATTCTTCCTTTGCAGAAATATGCTGCTTATAGACATTCATCTCATTTATTCTTCTATAGATCTCTATATGATTATTATTTTGTAATATATCTTCAGTTGTTTTAATACTTCTTGGTAAAGTCAAACTAGCTTTCCATATACCATTTAAAGTTTTTGTGTAAGTAAGTTCACTTATCTCATATACTTCTTCTAAAATTATATGCTCTTTATTAAAAATTTTTATATAATAATCATTACTAATTAAACCCATACTTCTCGCCACTTAACAGTTGCCACTGCTTTACTTCCTGTATATATTATTTCTAAATTATTTTCTCCAGGTAATAAACTTATCCATGTACCTGTTTTATTTTTTATAACAGATTTCTGTACTCCTGTTTCATCTACTTTATAAACACCCCTACTACTTAATCTACAATCAACTATTAACTTCTCATTAACAGATAAATCAACATTAACTTTTAAAGTTTCAGCACTTGTCTTATTTTTAATAGTTACAGATGTTACTTCATCACCTTTTAATTCAATAAGTGGAAACACTGTATAATAACAACTATTTAAAGCTATACCATTATTCCCGATTTCTCTTTCATTAAAAGAAAAGCCTTTTGATGAAAAATTAAACCCACTAGAATAAAAGATAAATCCTCCATCTTTTCTTTTTCCTAAGCTTAATTCTTTAAAATCTCTTTTAAGAACATAAGGATTGGGAGATATTAAAACAGCTTGTATAATATTAAATTCTTGATATGAAATACTTTCTTTTATACATTCTATATAAAAATAGTCTTCTTCACCTTCATATTTAAATTCTATCTGTATTTTTTTTTGATTAAGCAAAAAATTTAAATGCTTATAGTGTTTAATTTGTTCCATAAGTCCTATAGAATCCTGAACCGCTATCTGCATATTAATTGATTTAGAATTGATTTTTGTAGTTCCAACTGTACTCCCATCACTTATTAAATCATTTAAGTTATTGCTATTAGTACTATTAAATAAACCATCTATATTAGCTATAAAAATTGATGAAGGTATTAATTGAATTCCATTTAGAATTAAATTCTCTAATACCATAATCCTCCTTTCTTATTTTGCTGAATTAAATATATTTTTTATATAACTTTTATTAGCATCTTCAGAGCCTTTATCAACAAAATTAGAATTATACATATTTATAATTATATTTTTTTCATTTTCAATACCTTTAAAAGCTTCAATTATCGCTTTATTAACATTATTTGCATATATACTCATAGATGAAGATAACTTAGAATCTATCATATTACTCATTTTTCTAGTAGTCATTGTAGCATTTGTTACATATGAATTAGCAGGTATATACGCTAGCTCTCCTCTAGTAACTTCCCCTAAATTGATTGCTCTTGAATTACTTGGAGTATCAATAAGTTCTACACCAGCTTCATTTATATTATATAAACCAGATTCCAATACACTTCCTCCAGTTTCTCTGTTTCCTGTTATAAAATCTCCAATACTTCCTATAGCATTAGATATCTTACTACCAACATTTGAAACAAAATTCTTTACAGACATACTTAAACTATCTAACTTGCTTATTGCTCCACTAGTATCAATATCAACAGAATACTTTTTATTACCTATTTCCATTAATGCAGATTTAGTTCCATCAGCATTTTCACTAACTTCTTGTAAATTGCCTATAATCTCTCCATTCTTATTCATTATATTATTACTTGCATCTACCCAAACATTAGAAGCGTTATTTATTGAACTTTTAATTATATCCTCTTTAATTTGTATTTCTTTTGCCATACTTCCAACATTATTAGCTATTTCCTTAGAATATCCTCCAACAGTTCCATTCATAGTATTAAATACACCTATTACTTCTTTAGTATTTTTATCAACTTCTACATACATTTCAGTAGTTTTTCCAGTAACAGTATTCTCGATATTATACCAACCACTTTCTGTTATTGTACTCATTCCAGCATACTGTTCTTCTAAGTTTTTAAGTATCTTTTGTTTCTTCATATCTTGATTTGTCAATTCTTCACCATTAAATTTATTTATCTTTTCCATTAATGAAGAATAATTATTTTCAGCCATGGAAATTTTATCTTGCCATAAAGTTTCTTCTATATTTATTTCAGCATCTCTTTGTTTAATTACATTCTGTAACTTCTCTTGAGCAAATGCTAATTCTTCTCCAGAAAGTGTGCTCATTCCAATTTTAGCAGCTTCAATCATTGCATTATATTTTTCATTTACAGCTTCTATATTTTTTTCTTTAGCTTCATATTCTGCCTTCAATATATTGCTTAATCCCTCTGTTGTATTAACTTGATATCTATCCCAAAAGCCTTGTTGAGCTTGTAATTTCTCTTCTGCTTCTAAATTTAATCTATCAATTAGTGCTTGCCCCATTTCTTGCTCTAATCTTAAAATTTCAGAGTATTCTTCTTCAGTTAATCCAACATTATTATTTTTAGCATTAGTTAATATTTCATTAATCCTATTTGCTCTTTCTTGAATTCCTTGTATAGCTTCAGTAGTTCCTTTTTTCATGCTATCTAACACAGCTTGTTCCTGTTCATCTATAATTCCATCTATATTAAACATATTTTTCATAGCTTCATGCGCTGGATCTTGATTATTCTCTATAGAACTTATTATATTTTGACAAAATGTATTAACTTTTTCTGTTATAGCTGACAATTCATTATCATCTATAATTCCATTAAAATTTGCTCCTTGAATAGCTAAATTAATATCATTTACTCCTGTGGTTATAGTTTCTAAAGTATCTGTAGTTGCTTCCGAAACTTTATCTCCCCACTCTCTATATACATCACCACTTGATATTAATTCTTCTTTTGTTTTTAAAGTTATTCCATTTAACGATGCTAACGCTCTCTCCATTAAGCCATAATCTTCTTTTGCCTTTGTAACAGTCGAATCCATGACATCATTATATTCATGCCATGCATATACTCCTACCCCTAAAGCTGTTCCAACACCTGCTATTCCAGCTACTAATGCACTCATAGAAATTCCACTCATTAATCCTAATCCAGTTTTTAAAACAGTTGTAGATTTTGCAGCTGTATTCATAGCTGTTGTTGCTGCACTTGTAGATGTTGTATATTTTGATATCCATGATAATGCTTTACTACCTGCACCAACTAAGCCACTTAATCCAGTTGTTAAACTACCTATAACCTTTAAAGCCCCTCCAGTTGCTACTGAAAGAAGTCCTATATTTATTATTAATTGTTGATTTTCATCAGATAAGTTTCCAAACCAATCAATTAGCTCTTTTGCTTTATCAATAAATTTATTTACAAACGGCAAAATTTTATCACTAAAAGATATACCCAAGGCTTCAAGTTTGGATTTTAACTCTTCTATATTACCTTTAGTATTTGCACTCATTGTTTCATACATCTTATCTAATGCACCATCTGCATTTGATACAGCATTATATAAGTTGTCATATCCATCACCTAAACCATTTAATAATTGATTTAAAGCAGTTAATTGAGTTTTTCCACCAAGTTGTGCTGCTATCATATCTCTTTGTTCTTCTGTACAATTTGCCATAGCAACTTTTATATCTTGTAATACAGTTGTTAATCCTCTAAACTTTCCAGTACTATCATACGTTTCCACTCCTAATTTTTTAAGTGCTCCTTCAGTAGTTGATGTTGTACCCATTAAATTTACTAATATAGAATTAAGAGCATTACCAGCTTCTGACCCTTTTGTCCCTTGGTCTGCCATTCTTCCTAATAATGTTGCTGATTCCTCTACTGGAACATTCATATTTGCAAGAGTTCCACCACAAGCTATATACGCTTCCATGAGTTGAGTTGCTGTTGTATTAGACTTATTTTGTGCTTTAGTTAATACATTTAAATAATAAGATGTTTTTTCTGTTTCTAATCTTAAAGCACTCATTGAATCAGTACCTAAATCCGTTACTCTTTTTTGATCTTCTCCATAGGCAATAGCTGCTTTAGTATATGGCTCTATAGTTTGATACATCTCTCCAACACTTTGTCCTGCTAATGCTAAATACTGATAACTTGCTGCTATGTCTGTAGCATTTGCCCCACGTATATCTTCTCCTAATTGTTTTGCTCTTTCAGATAGATATTTAACATCATCAGATGCAAGTCCTGCTGTAGCTGATACTTGAGACATATTTTTTTCAAATGTAATTCCTGCATTACTAGCATATGTACCAAATAATAATAAAGGACTTGATAGCATTGCTATCTTTCCACCAATGTCTGACATTCCAGAGCCTACTTTTTCTAAAGTTTCAGAAGCTGCTGAAAATCTTTTACTAGCATTTAAAAATTTATTTGATTGGTCTTCAATCGCTTTATTTACATTTTTTAAATCATTTTCAAGAGTTAATAAAGTTCCACGTTGCTTTTCCATTTGAGCTGTATGCTTAACTATATTATCTTTATTAGTTGCAATTCTAGTATTCATATTTCTATATTCTTCTGTAACTGCATCTAATTGCTCTTTTAATGCTTTAGCTTGTGAACTTTCCTCACCATATAACTTAACAGCTTCTTTATATTGGGTATTAACCTCTTTTTTTCTTGTTGATAACTTTGCTAATTGCTCTTGGTTGTTTGCTAATGATACTTTATTTTTTTCAATAGATGTATTATATGTATCTATTATTTTCTTGCTTTGATTTATTGCATCATTTAAAGCACTTTGTTTTGAACCTAATGTTTTAAGATTATCTCCATATAAATTTATTTCTTTAGCACTATTTTTAACTTCTGTTTGTAATAACCCTAAATTCATCTTCATTTGCGATATTTTAGAGTTAAATTCACTATTATTAACAACATAACTTACTGCTATTTTTCCTTCACTCATTAACTCACTCCCTATATCGCATCAAAAAAAGCATTAGCATCTTTGGCTATAATAACTTCATTTTGTTTTGTATTTTTACTATCTTTAAAGATAGCTGATACTATATCAGCTGCAACACTAAGCAATAAATTCTTTTTATTATCATTATTTATATTTATTATTTGTTTTAACTTAGCTGGAGTTAAATTATAAAATTCTTCTAAGCTATAATTTAATGTTCTTGTAGCTGTTATATAGAAGTAATTAAAATAATCTTCAAAACTATGTTCACTATCTTTTATTTCTGATTTTTTATTTACTTTTTCTGATTTTTCTATAAATAATAATTGATTTATCATTGTTATTTTTAAAATTTTAACTAATTCTTTGAACTCATTTTCTTCAAATTCTAAAAAAGATTCTTTTATATCTGAAAATGATATTTTCCCATCAGCCATGCAAAATATTAGTACACTAACATAATTCAATACATCATTTTCATTATCTATCATTTCTATAAACTTAAAAGGATCATTGCAATCTATCGCAATAACCCTTTTTAAATAATCATCTTTCAAAAAATGATATAAATTTTCTAAAGTTTTAAAATTTATAATAACATTAACATCAATATTATTTATTTTTAATATAATTGAATTTATATCTGTTAAAATCATAATACTTTTTAAGCTTTAGAATCATCTAGTATTTTAGTTACTTCTTCAGAATCTTCACTAGAACGACCATTCTTAGGATTAAACATTTCCTTTGTTATTTGTGCAGGAGTTGTACCAAATCCCTTTAACTTATATGTTTTATTAGGATTGTCTAATGCCATTGCAGAAAATGATAAAGACTTGGCATTTATTACTTCATTTCCATCAGCATCTTTTGTTGCATAATCATCTGATAATTCACCTAGTGATGCTTTAGGGAAAATAATAAATCCATCTTCTTCAACATTTGTTGCTGGGTTAACTGCCGTAACTTCAATTATTAATGCAACTAATTTCTTTTCATCTTTCATTCCATACAATAAATTTCCTGAAGTATTTTCTTTAGCTCCAAATAATGTTTTTTCTGCATCTCCCTCTAAAGCATAAAGCCCTAAACTTCCAGTTGTTAATCCTTTATTTTTCTTACTATATATAACATAATTTCCTGCTGCTAATTTAGTTTCACCTTCTGCCGTTTCAGCTGTTATTTGTGTTAAATCAGCAACAGTTATTATAGCTTCATAACTTCCATCTGATTTTATTTGAGCAGCTTTTAATTTTCTTAATCCATTTGTTAATTTAATTGTTGCCATGGTTTCCTCCTTATTTATATGTATATTTTGTATATTTAAACCTAAGCACTTTATGATAAAGTAATGAGCCATCACTTAACTCTTCTACTAAATCCTTTTGTTCATAAATTAAGTACCTTTTCTCTTTCAAGGTATTTTTTATAACTTTAGCTAAATTTTCATAATTTCCAGTACTGAATATATCTATTTGTATAAAGTATATTTCTGCAAAATTTTTATTACCTGCACATAAACCTTGTCTTTGATCTATAAAAATCCATCTTATATAAGTATCAGTACTTATATTTTCAGGCTTTCTATAATAAAAAATTTTATTGCAAATATCAGCAATCCTTTTATCATTCAAATCACTTATTACTTTACTTCTCATTTTTTAACCAATCTTTCTAAAGCTTTTATTACTTCAGCATCTTTTCCCCTTAAAGCTTTTGAAAGTTTTCCTATATTGCTTGGATCTGCTGTACTACTTCCATACTCTTGATTTATATAGTACCGTTTCCCAACTCTAACGGTTAATTTGATGCCCTCAGCAGTTTTTCTAACTCTTTTTTTTATACTTTTTTGTGCTGCAGATGTATCTATAGCAATATTATTTTTCATAATATTTTCTATATCAGCACCAGCTTCATTTAAAACTTTTCTTACATCTGAATCACTAATTTCTTCAAATAATTTTATTACATTTTCAAATCCTGTTACTGTACTTGTAGCCATTTATTTAACCATCACACATCTTATATCAATCCACTCATGTTCATTGTTAAAGTCACTTATATCTACTATGTTGTATACATTTCCTCTATTTTTAATTTTAAATTTGTCAGGAACCAAAGATCTTGTAAATTTACAACCTCTTACTGTAAATGTAATTATCTTTTCATAATTAGTTTGATAATTAGATGTAAATTCCTTTCCACTTATATCTTTTCTTGCTGCCCAAAAGGTAGCAACATCATTAATAGTTTTATTCTCAAAGCCTTCATTTTGAGTAACAACCTCTTCTATAAATGTAATTCTCTCTGTTAGTCTACATTTTACCATTCTATTCACCTCTATTTAAGTATATTTCAGTTGTAATGCAATACTTTGCAAAGTGTATTTAGTTTTATCAGAAACAGTTTTATCACCCATAACCCCTTTATATCTAAACCATTCATAAACTAGACATTTACAATAAAGTTTTGCTAAAGGATTGGTTGAGTCAAATTCTTTTCCAGTTGCTTGTTTTAAATATATTTCTGCTGCTTGTATTAAATCTTTGATTTCTTCATCTTCATCATCATAATCTACTTTTAAATATTTTTTAGTTTCTTCAAGTGTTAATATCATTTTGCACCTACTGAAAAAATGTGCCCAACTTGGACACATTTTAATTATTTGAATTTATAAGTTCTATTATTTCAGCTTTTTTCATATTAGAAGTTATATTTATATCTCTTTCTTCAGCCAAAACTTTCAATTCTTTAACTGTCATTTCTTCATAATTTAAACGCTCCATTTCTAATGGAGTACTATTAGGGAGCTGATATATCTATATAACCATTAACAAAGGCTTGTTCATCTTTCTTTGTAACAACTTCTCTCTCTATTGCTCTAAACAAAGTTAAATCTTCTTCAAATGCATTTAAATCTCCAATTGACGCTATATCAGACATTTTAATGCTCATTAATTGTCTATCCCAAAATACTATACCTTCTTTTAAATCTCCAATTATAAAAGGAGCTTTATTTCCTGTTGATGGCATATCTGAATTAGGAATTACTTCAACTGGAACTTTAGTTGCTCCTGCACATAACCACATTGACATTGGTGTTATTGGATCTGCTTGTAATATATATCTTCCATTTCCATCTTTAAGCGTATCTAAGTACTGTAACCCATCATCATTAGTAATTATTTTACTTGTAGCCTTAAACGCAGAACCTAACGTAACATTTAAAGCCTTTTTAATACCATTTAACCCTTCTAATTTTGTTTCAGTTTTAGTTTTTATAACATTTAATATTAATTTATTGGCTGTTACTCTTGATTCATCACCAATCCATTGAATTATTGTATTTGTAATATTTGCATCTGAATCTGCTAATAATTCATTCGTAACAGGAAAATAACCAGCATATTTCTCTATTTCATAGTCTAATCTTTCAAATTGTGGTGTAGCACCTTTTCCTATTTTTCCACCTTCTCCAACTTTAATGAATCCAGTTTGTTGAGCTCTCTTCTTAAAAGTTCTTGATCCTTTACTAGTCGTTACTTTCTCAACCGTTACTAAGTCTTTTAAAGATTTTTTAGACTCTCTGTATGTATTAATAGATGTTAAAATATCTTCAGGTACTGTGTATCCACCATCTGGCTTTGAACCTATTGTCATTTTATTATTGACTCTAAATCCATTTCTTGCAGCATTAGCAAACTCTGCAATTGAATTTTCTTTATTATTTTCTTTAGCTTTATTTTTTATAGCTTCTTCATTATTTTCTTTTTCCTCTTCATATAAATCATAAAGCACATCAAACTTATCTTGTAAACTTTTTAACTCTTCCTTAGAAGCTTTTGCTTCCTCAATTTTATTTTCTGCAACAAAATTTTTAACCTCCGTTTTCTTTGCATTAATTTGATCTAATAATTCTCTTAACTCTTTTGGCATTACTAATATCCACCTTTCATAATTAAATTTTTAAAATAAAAAAGACTTAGATTAAGTCTAAATCTTCCAATATAGCTCTCTTTTCAGCTTCAATATTAAATTTTGGTTCTTTATTTTCTATAGTATCATTAACTTTTTCATTAACTTTTGCTTGTGTTAACACATAACTCACTGGAGTATTTTTATAATTACCCAATGTATTAAGATCATACTTAGCAGCTACATTTTTATTCTCTTCCACTTTGTCACATAAACCATAATCATAGCATTCTTGAGCTGTTAACCATGTTTCATTATCCATAAGAATAGTTAATGTTTCTTCATCAAGCTTATCTCCAGCTTTATCTAAATAAACTTGCCTTATTGATGTATTAAGTTTATCTAAATCATCAGCTAATTTTCGTAATTCATGCGAGTTACCAGCTGCATATGTCCATGCATTATGTATCATCATCATTGAATTACTTGGCATTATTATTTTATCTCCAGCCATAGCAATAACACTTGCAATACTAGCTGCTAAACCATCTATGTAAACATTCTTAGTATATTTCTTCCTCTTTAGCATGTTCATTATTGCATTACCTTCAAATACTTCTCCACCAGGACTATTTATATAAATATTAAGAGTATCTAAATCTCCTAAGCTATCTAACTCCTGTTTAAAACTTCGTGCTGAATGTGCTGCATATCCTCCACCCCAACTAGCAATTTGAATATATAAATATAAATCTGCTTCTGTTGATGTTTTATTCTTAAATTCCCAGTATTTCTTACTCATCTACTCACTTCCTTTCTTATACTGATACTGATTTCCTACAATATCAATAGGTATATAATTGCCATTAACTATAAGCTTGTCTGCTCCATCAATTTTATGCATATCTAAGTGTTCTCTTGCTTCATTAGGTGTATAAATACCATTATTAACGTATTTACTAATTATTTCAGCTTGAGTTTGGCTATCAGTTCTTAGAATTACTTTTTCATTAAACTTGTAATAATATCCTTGTAATCTTTCGCCTTTAGATAACATTTTAAAATTGATTTCCTCTTCATAATGCTTAATAATAAAAAGTTCTGTATCTATATAGAAAGATAATTGTTGCATCTCACTATTTGAATAAGAACTTTTTTCATAATTATTTATTTGATTAGGCTTGATTCCCAATGCTCCTGCTATTTGTAACGCTGTAAATTTCTTTAATTCAAAAAATTGACTATCAGTAAGCTTTATATTCAATGGTACTAACTGCATACCTATAGGTACTGGCACTATCTTTCCAGCATTATTTGCACCAGTTGCATATTTTTCAAATCTTTCAAGTAGCTTTTGTTCTAATGTTCCATCTAAATCACCACTATATTGAAGTGCCATTCTTGCAGTTAATCCAGTTTTATATAAATTATTCATGAATTTTTGACTTTCTAAGCCACCTTCTACAGTGCTTTGAAGTATCTCTCTTACTGGTCTTCCTATAATACCATCAAATGTCATAGATGTTTTAAAGTGCATTACATCTTCACTAGGATATACATAAATTTCTCCAGTAGTTCTATCAGTATAAACATAATATATTGCTCCACTATTTCCAAATACACCTTTATTATCATAAACTACTTGTACATCTTGCGAGGGCATTATCCATAAATCTTTTATGTCATATTCCCCACCATATCTTTGCTTGTTGAACTCTCTTCTTATCCAAACATATGCATTTCCATAGTGGTTTCTATTATTTTCTACTGTTGCCCAAAATAATGATGATGTTGTATATTCATTTGGTCTTAAATTAAGCAATTCATATCTCTTATCTTTTTTTGCTTTAACTATTCCATTTGAAGTTTCTTGATAAAACTTTATAGGCATTTTTCCTAATGTTTCACTTAGCATTTTCAAACATGTAAAATATGTTACTTCTGATATTAATTTTTTAGGAGTGTTAGTTATGCCAAGCCATTCTAGTAACTCTTCATCATCTAAACTTGCTACAGGTCTTTGAGGAGTTATAAAGTTTTTAATTGCATTTAACCATTTCAATCTCTCACCCCTTTCCAGTTAAATATCTTTAAACATTTCTAAATATTTTTCAACACTTCTATTTATATCAGTTCTTCTGATTTCTACTTTAAACATTAATTTATATCCATTTATTACAGCATCAACTGGATCTATTCTTTTATTTCTTCTATCTTTATCAATTTTAATTTCTCCATATGAATTAGAAACTGTTTTAGCATTTGTAATTGACCATGCAAGTAATTCATTCTTTTCATCATATTCAACATTTCCTGCTTCAACTTCTAACCTAAAATCATCAGTAGCATCATTTAAATATTTATGGCTTTGATAAATCTCTACACATTCAGGACAAATATTTTCTAAATCACTTAAAAAAGCATCTGCATTATGTGGATCATAACCTATTTTCTCATATGTAATATTATATTTTTCTCTTAAATCTTCTAAAAATTTTATAATATACTTATAATCTGTTTTTACTCCACCTAATGTTTCTGTTGTTGTTAATAATCCATTTTTAATCCATATATCATAAGGCACATCATCAGTTTTTATATGTTCTGCAACTCTTTTAGCTGGTATAAAACTATGTGAATATACATAATATTTCTTTTTATTTTCATCATTTACTGAAGCAAATATTAATGCAATTGATGTTAAATCTCCTCCACTTGACAAATCTATTCCAACTACACAGTTCTTTCCTCTAAAATTTTCTAATGTTAATTTACTTTTACACTTTTTCCATTTCTCTTGAGTTATGTACTGATTATCAGTAAACTGCATCCATATATTAATCTGTTTAGTTATAAAATCCCTTAAATCATCTCCACCAACTGCTTTTACTTGCTCTGCAATTGGTATTAAATTTTCAAGTGCTTCAGGATCATATTCAAGTGTTGGATTAGCCTTTATCCAATTTTCAGGCAACCATATATCATCATCTTCATCTAATTGTGCTATAAATATAAATTGAGAATCATTAGTGAAGACTCCTTCTAGCACACCTTTGCAGTATTCATATTGTTTATAACATGGATAACTTAAATCAAAACCAGCAGTAGTTATTATGCTTATTAGGGCTTGTTTCATTTTTTTAATTCCACCCTCTAATAACTTATACATTTGGTTAGTTCTATGACCATGATATTCATCTACTATTCCAACTAAAGGTCTAAAACCATCGATACGTTTCACATCACTACTTAAAGCTTTTATTTTAGAATTTGTAAGTAAGCATTCAATGATACTTTCATAATCTTTTATCTTAAATAACTCACCAAGTTCTTCATCTGCATTAATGAACTTTACCATTTCATCAAATACAATTCTAGCTTGGTCTTTCTTTGTAGCAGTGCAATATATTTGTCCATATTTATATGAATCAAAATTGCCATAATATGTTCCTATTATTCCATTTAAAAATGATTTACCATTTTGTCTTGCTAACTGTATATATGATGTTCTAAATCTTCTATACCCAGTTTCTTTTGTTACCCAACCATTTAAACTACCTAAGATAAATGCTTGAAATGGATATAAGGAAACTTGTATAGGATCTTCACCTTCTGCAATTACTAATGTTTCTGCATAATCAATAATATCTAAGGATTTTTCTACATCAAATTCATATTTAAACGGTGCTACTTTACTCTTTTCTAAATCATCTAAGTGCCTTTTAGCAGCTAACTTTACAAGCTTTCCTGCAACAATTTTTCCATTTAACACATCTTTGCAATATTCAGTTACTCTATCTACCATAACTTATCACTTAGCAAATTTATTAAATTTATTTTTAGGTTTCTCTTCAGCTTTAGGAATAACTAATTTACATCTACTAGTTATTGTTAAACCAAAATCACTTGCACCTAATCTACATAAAGCAAATTGTTTTTCTTGTTTTCTCATAAGTTTATCATGCTCTGGATTTACAACTTCAAATTCTTTAAATATTATTTCCCCTTCCAAATTTAAAACTTCCCTAACTTCTTTAATCATCATTTGAGTTTTTCTTAATTGTTCAGTTATTTCTATCCATTGACTTTGATGTTGTAAAAATCTAGCTAGTGAATCACAATCTAAATTTGATAAAATACCGAGTTTTTTTAGCTCATTTGATATGTTTTTGAACTCTTTTTTTTGCTCTTTTGTTAGGTAGGAAGGTGCTCTAATTTTATCAAAATTAGCTTTTATTTGACCAGCCTCACGCTCTGCAATCTCTGATTTTGTAAGGTGTTTACGCCCTCTTGCTTTTATTACTTCAATAGGTAATTTTTGCTTAGCCATACCATTCTCCTTTCAAAAAATTTCATTGGGGAGTTTTTTCTGCGAAAAAGTGAAGCAACGCTACGCAATCTTTTCCCTAAAACTTTCCAACTCCCCCCTCCCCCTTGCAATTTAGTGCCTTATGCGCTTTTATATGACAAGTTCTGCACAAACAAATTAAATTATTTAAATCATAAGCTTTGCTAATATCAACCTTAATAGGTATCTTATGATGTACATCATCATAATAACTTATCTTACCTTTCTTAATACATTCTTCGCATAAACCATTAGATTTAGATATAGCTTGAGCTCTTATCCTCTTCCACATAGCACTCTTATATACTTTCTGTTCCTTTGAATCACGTCTACTTTGACTGTATATTTTATCGCTAATGCTCCTGTAGCTACCAATCTTATCAGTACACTTATCACATAATTTATTTTCATAAGGAATTATACACTGGCATCTTGAACATAATTTATTTAAAGCCATATCTTATCCTCCTAAAATTAACTGTATAAAAAAAGAAGCTAGATATAAAATTACACCTAACTTCTCCTAAACATGAGGTAAAAATTCACCAAATACATATAAATATTAATAAATATTATTTTGGACAATATCATTATACCATGGTACAAATCCCTATTAAAACCCTATATTTTCCCCAAATTTACCCCACATCATCTAAAGATATACTATCAAAGCCAAATAATAATATACTCAAATCTTTAATTGCTGCATTTATCCATCTACCTGGTGTATTCTTGCTACAATTTAATTCCTCCTGTATTTCTTCATATGATAATTTATCTATATAATATAGTTCTAAAGCTTTGTATTGATCATAACAACCTTCATTAAGTTTCTTTTTTCTAAGTTCTTCTAAAGCCATTTCTATATGTGCCACCATTATAATTGTTCTTGTTCTACTTCTTCTTATACTTAATATATATGCTTTATCTTGATCATCATACTCCTGCAGATCTTCTACATCATTTACACTATATATTGCTTTATCTGCATGAAGCTTTAAACTATTATAATTTTTCATTAATAACTTTGTATTATGTAAAACCTTTTTCTTTTTCTCCTCTTTTTGCTCTTTGCCATATTCCTTAATAGCTTCCTTAATTAATTTTCTCATTACCTCTTCAGTATTATTCATGTTTTATCTCCTCTAAATAATTATGATATTCTTAAATCTTCCCTAGCTCTTTGCCATACTGCTTTGCTTGATGTATATATATGTTTAAGATATGAGCATATATCTTCTAACCTTTCTTTTACTGCTGTTGCTTGTCCTCTTTTTAAATTTTTCTTTATATCATACTTAATACTAGACCATCTAAAATAAGCTTGTATTGCATCCTTTTGTAGTTGGAAAGCTCCTGCTATATCCTCTTCACTCAATTTATCATATCTTGAATATATATCATTTAATATCTTTACCTCTTCTTGATATTCTTTTTCATAATTCATATTTAATTATTTCTCCTATTATTTATAAAAAGAGGAGTTTCCTCCTCTACCACCTTAACTTTAGCATTTTGTAATCCCTGCTTCAGTAAATGTATTTATTTATATTAAATGCTTATAGCATATTAATAACTTTTTATCTTTTTATTCATTACATTTTAAGCAATTTACACATAGCTTTAAATTCTAAATAACAATCTATCAATGCTCTATGACGCTTTTTAGGTACTTCTATATTTAATTCTTTTAAAATACTGTCTAAGTCCTGTTTTTCTAAACTTATCTTGCCTTCAATGTTCTTTATCATTGCTAATTGCATTATATCTAAACTTTTATAACTAATAACTTGTCTATATTCTTTTATTTTATATGCTCTTAAAAACATTTCTTCTAAAAATTTAATATCAAATTGTACATTTTGGCCAATAACAATATATCCTTCATCATCTTCACTTTTATGTTTATTTAAAAACTCTAATATTTTTTCCGCAGCTTCTTTCTCAAATAATGCTTCTTTCTCATGTTCAACTATATTTATTTTATTAGCTTCAATAGCTTTAGCTGTTATAGTATACTCTCTATGCTTTATTTTTACTTCAAAGTGAGCTATAAGTTTTAAATCTTTAATAACTAAAATTCCAACTTCTAAAATCTGATGTTTCTTTTCATCAAATCCTGTTGTTTCTGTATCAATTAATATATAATTTCTATCTCTTAATTCCATTTTTATTACCTCACTTCATTTCTATTTCTAATATAAGACTTGGACCATACCCTCTTAGGTATCTTGTCCCATCTTCATCATTTTGCTTTTCAGTTAAAAATACTACTGATTTAACTGTTTCACCTTTTTCTATATTCATAGATCTTACACCTTCTCTTATAAGAAGTTCATTAATTAAATCTTTAGTTTTAATATTCCTTAAATTAATCATATTCCAAACAACCTACCAATATCCTCATTTACAGCTTGCATTATTATACTTGCTTCTAAAAATGTCACTTGATCACCTTCTAATATTTCTTCTAATCTTTTAAGGTCTATATTACATACGTTTCTTAATACTGGTGTTGAATTTTCTCTTATTCTTCTTACTATTTCAACATTACTAAATTCACTTTTATCTAAAATTACTCTTACTTTTATACTTGCTAAACTTTTGTATCTCATATATTCTCCTAATAAATCTTTCTGCCACACTCTGGACAATACTTAAATTTTATAAAGTTTATTTCTCCAGTTTCTTTATTTGTAACTCCTATCTTTCTTATACTTGAATCAAAATATAATAATATTTTTTCATCTTCAGTATTTAAAGTTGTATTATTATTCTCTCTACAAAAAGTACATATAGCATTATGTTCATTTTTTAATTGTTGAATATCATTTACATTTTTATGTATTTCACTTTGAACTTCTCCTTTTTCTTCTTCCTCTTCTGTATTTCTTGAAATTTCTTCAGTAATTTCTTCTTTAATTCTTTTATCCTCTTCAACATATTCAGCATACTCCTCTTTATTTTCTTCTATCTCTTCACTATATTCACTATCTTCTATGCCTATAGTTACTTCTTCATCATGTAAGTTATCATCTATTGTAATTTGACCATCCAGTGGTTTTATATAGTCTTCTTTAGCTTTTAATACATCTATATCATTTGCTATAAGACTTCCCTCTTCTTGTAACTTTATAAATGCCTTTAACTGATACTCTTTAGTTAACTGTGATGCTTTATAAGCTACAGAGTAATTTATATTATTATTCTTAAACTCTTCTTGCAGTTCTTCTATAAGATTATTATTTATAGCTTTATATCTTCCAAGTTGGCTTGATGATATATTTAATATTTCTGATAATAAATCTCTTGTTCTGCCCTTTATGTTATTTTCTTTTTTAAGCTGATTTATTATCTCTTCTACTTCTATAGATTGCTGCATCTTCTCCCAATCAGTAAGCTCTCTTGTAGTTGAATTTGTCATTATCATAGTTAACTTATTTAAAAGAGTATTATCTTCACTTTTTGACTTAATCTTACAAGGTAATGTTCTAAATTCTTCTTTACCTTCTTCCACTAATGCTTTAGATGCAAAATATCTTCTATGTCCTGCTACAAGCTTATAATTCTCTCTGTCTATTCTTTCTACTATAAGATTTTGCTCTATTCCTAATAGCTCTATTGATTGCTTTATATTCTCTATATCATCTACACTATAAAAGTTTTCTTTAGCTTGTACTATATGATCTATATCTATATTCTTTATATTAAAATTCAAAGTTTTCATTTCCTCTTCTTCACTTTTATTTACTTCTCTTGAATTGCTATTTAATAATTGCGTTAAATTAAATGCCACTTTCCTCTTCACCCCTTTTTCTAAAATGTGCCCAACTTGGACACATTTTTTTGAATTATGAACTGTTTAATGTAAAAACTTTAAACCTTCTACAAACATTTTTAAACTTCTACCAATACATCTTTTAATAAATCAAAGTAGCTTGAATCTTCTTGTATTTTTATATTCATTGATTCATACAAAACTTTTAATAATAATTTCAGATGTACATCTTCTACTTTATAAAAATTTACTTTATACATTTTTGGTGTTTTTATTTTGTTAAAATTACAAATACTATTATTTGGATATATTAATTTTTTAACTTCTAATTTATTATCCATATTTTATCCTCCTGTTTACTTTGTAATATATTTGAATTGCGAATTAATACCATAATACTTCATCTAAATTTATATATTCTTCTGCTTCACACATACTGAAAGAATAATCTAGCCACCAACCTTCATCATGGTCATATTTATAGTAATAAATTTCACCATCTTCATTTATAAATGGGTTTGTTATTGTATCATAAGCTCTCATTCTTGATGGATAATATGTTCTAACTTCTTTATTTATAAATGGGCAATATAGCGTCCCCCACTCATTCATATCTGATTTCCATTCAAGTTCTATGTCTGAATCTATTGACTTAATTCCTAGTATTACATAGTTATTATTTAATCCTTCTGTATTTTTTAAGATATAAACCACTTGTCTTAATACTTTTTTGCCACTAAAATTACTATAAACACCATCTTCTATAGTTTCATATTCTTTATTTGGATTAAATTCTTTAAGTATTAAAATATCTCCTACTTTAAAATCTCTGTCATTTTTTCTTAATTCAAAAGATTTCTTTTTATATTTAACCTCATTAAAATATTGTGGTAATATCTTCAACTCATGTATTTTCATTCTCATCAAATCCTTTCTTCGCAATATAATCAAATTATTCTTAACATTTTATTTTCTTAGCCCAATTAATTTAAACCCATTCTACCTCATCTATTTCAATATTCTTATTACAGTATGGACATTCTATTACTATTCCTTCCCAATCTTCAGGGTAATCACTTCCCATATCAACTGTAAATTCACTATATTCAACTTCTATGTCACAAAAACAGTGTGGACATTCAATTTTAACCTCAACTGGTCTTTGAATTATTCTTACATCTGATGGAAGTAATCTCTCTCCATAATTGCCACACTTTCTGCAATGCCTTTCTCTACATGAATAATTTTCAATATTCTTGTAGTAAAGACACTCCTTACAAATATCTATATCATGTACCATTACTCTTCCTCCTTATGTTCAACTAATGCCCCATGACCATTAAAACTAATTAATTTATAGTACGTTGGTAATGGTTTTAGTAATATACAGTGTTCTTTATCAACCCAACCATACATATAGCCATTCATAAGCCATCTAAGGTGCTTAGGTATTCTTACAATATATTTACCTCTACCACCTTTTTTACTTTCAGAATGGATAGTAAATCTTTCTCCTATACACTTGCTATACCATTCATTACCTGTAGATTTCATTATTTTTAAATCCAAGCTTATCACTCCATTAATTCGTAATATATTCAAATTATTCATTATTTGTTAAAATACTTGTTTTAATTTATTACTTATTGCCACTTTCCATTTCATCCATCTTTGTTATCAATCTATCTAATGTAATATCTATTATCTTGTACGGATCAGCAAATTTAGTTGGATTTTTACAGATTGATTCTTTATTAATATCTTTTGTTTTTATTAAACAGTTTTTAAACTCTTTCCAATTGTTCTCGTAATTCATAATTAACACCTTCTTCCCCCTGCTTATTCATTAACTTTTATAAATTTCTTGCTTATAAACTCAAATACTCTTCTACTAATCTTTTATAATCTACTGCTGCTCCACACCTTTTTGAATACAAGTTAATTGGCATTTTAGCAAATGTACTTTCATCTATCTTTTCAGTTCTTCTTATATGGCTATCAAATACTTTATAATTACTTTCTTTAAGCCACTCTTTACCTTGCCTATTAACTTCATTGTTTACATATGAGGTAACAAAACACCCTCTAAATACTAAATTTTCATTTAAATCAACTTTAGTATTATTTATTTGATCTACAAGTTCTTTAAGTCCATCAAAAGCAAATTCATCTATCTTAATAGGTATCATTACTTCATTTGAAGCTACCAATGCATTTATTGTCGATATATTTATGTCTGGAGCATTATCTATTATGCAATAGTCATAATACTGCTCTACTTGTTTTATAGATTGTTTTATTCTTGTTTGCTGTGGTCTTACTTGATCTAACATTACTTCTAAATTTGCCGTAAGTAACTTCATATTAGCTGATATAATATCTAAATTCTTATATTCTGTATTTTGAATTAAATCAAATACATCAACATTTCTATTTGTCATTATTTCTTCCACTCCAGGAAGTTCATAATTATGTCTATTAAATATTTTGCTTAAATTTCCTTGCTTATCATTATCTATTAATAAAACTTTATAATTATGTAATTCAGCCAATATATAACCTATATTAGCTGATGATATAGTTTTACCTACTCCACCTTTAAGATTTATTATTGATAATACCTTCATGTTCTCCACTCCTTATTCCTCTTCTTGAATAACATCTAATATTGCTATTTCTGTAGCATTATCTGCTACCCACTTACCAAACACTCCAAAACTATCAAATCTCTTCTCATGAGTACTCCCATTCCATAGTTCTTTATATATACAAGTTAGTTCTAACATTTATTCTTCCCTCTTAGCTTTATACACTCCTAAAAACATAAAGTTTCTAGGCTCTGATAAATATTTTTCTATAACTTCTCTTGCTTCTAACCAGCCATAGCATACACAAGCTGCATATCCCTCTTCTTGAAGTGAATTAATCCATTCTTTTTGTTCATTGCTTGGTTTATTCTTTCCTGCTTTCATTTCTATGTATAGTCCATGATATTTACCTCTTGATACTGGTAAACATATATCTGGAACACCTCTTTTTACACCTTCTTTTTTTAAGTTAGCAGCAGTTCTAATATCTCTTATTCCCCCATTTGGTATATGGTGTAATAATTTAAGTTCTGGGTATTTTTGCTCTGCTAAACCAGCCCATTGAAATAATGCTTTCTGTTCTTGGCTTTCACTTTGTGCTGTTCTTTTTATTCTTGTTACCGTCATTCCCTTCCATTCTCCTTCATTGACATTTTTGCATATATATAAATTCCTCCAAAATCATCAGAGATATATGTATCACTTTTTAAAAATTTATAATTCTTATTTTTCTTTTCAAAGAATTCTTTATGTGAATACTCCTCAATTGCAAGTCTTTCAACTTTTCTTCTTGTAAGGCTTGTACTATCTATAGTTATAGTAGGCTTCTTTAAATTTTTTGAATGACCAATTCTTCTTTTTGCTTGAGCTGCCATGTATGTAGCTACCTCTTCAAATTGAAATTCATTAGGCTGTAATCTCTTAGCATTAACAACTCCCAAATCCCACTTTTCTTCTGCTACATCTCTATCCATTTCACTCACTATCAAATGATGATGTATTCTAGTTCTTTTACTTTTCTTTGGATCATCTACAAAGTCTATAACATGAATATATTTAAATTCTTCATTAGGTCTATTTTTCTTAAACCATCTTTTAAGCTTTTTTATATAGTTATCTATATCCTTCTTTGCTCTATCTTCATTAACTAAAGTTGCTTTCTTATATGTAAGAGTTATATATAAATCACCTTGTTTAAAATTAGCATTAACTAATCTTATTGTATTTTTTATTTTATTCTTCTTATTTAATTTCTCTTGAGCTTTTGAAGATTTTCTTTTCTTCATAGATCTTTTATAATCTCTTCCTTTTGGTATACAATATAATTCTTTCTCAACCATACTTCCCGCTTTTATAGTTTTAATTACATATACATACTCACTATTTAATCTTAAATTTTCATACTCTTCTAAACTCTTAATCTGCTTATCATAAATTGATTCATAATCATACTCTTCATATAACTTCTTTAGCTTCTTTCTATTCATGTCTAAACCTCATATTTTCTTTATTTAAATATATAGATGTCTGATTTATTAATACCTAATACAAGCCCTCCAAAAGCTCTAAAAAAGCTTTAAAAAAATAAGTCTAATTTGACTTTTTATGATTATTTATTTATAATTTTCTTGTATTAAAAAAAAGTAATTTTAAAAAACTTTTTAATTTAATTATCAGACTTTACACATTACTAATCTCCTGCCAAAGACGTTTAGTAATGTGTTTTTCTTTTTTGTATTATTTTTCATAATTCTATGATGCTCTCACCAGTTTCTATGTCATATACAATTCCATTATCTATATCTGTTTTTACTTCTTTATCTTTAAATACAATTTCCTTTGCTTCTTCTATAGCTACAAGCCAACCAATATTTTTATCTTTTTTCATTATCTCTTTAGCTATGTCAACTACATCATTTAAATCTCTTATTATTCCCACTATAACAACCTCAAATCTCTACATATATCATCTACTGTACAGTTATTTTTTGACTTACTTCTTTTATGCTTTCTTCTACTAAATTTTTAATTTTCATATTTTTTCATCCTCTCCTTCTGCTCTTTAACTATTTCTATATCAAGCCTTTGGCTTATATCTATAGTTTTTTCATGAGCAATACCATATACCTGTATTGCTCTATGTAATTCTTCTTTTAATTGCTTTATCATTTTTTTATCCTTTTCTACAGCATTTTTCGACATTTAAGGTTTTTAAAAAAGGCTCTTTAGCCTGTCCATCTTTTGAATAAATATTTATATTTATTTCTTTTCTTCTTTATTTTCTTCTTTCTTTTTCATATCATCAAAAAAATCTGTATCTTTGTATTTATCATAAATTTCTAACATAACTGCTGTAAAATTTTTAGATGTATTTGGCGTCATATGCACTACAACTTTTTTTATTTGTCCCGCCAACTCTTCTCCCCCTCTTCTATTAATGTTATATACTATGTAATTCTTTTAATTTTTGTTACTACATTCTAGGTTTTCTCTTATATTTAGTCCTATAATTATTCCTTCAACTTTCTCTTTACTTCCTTTGGGTAAAATTCCCATTAAATCAAACATTCTAAACAACATCTCTTGCTTTTCTTCTATAGATATATTCATATTTTGTGTTTCTTTTATGATAGCACTCATATACTCCTCCTTAAACTTTGCAATTTTTTTTGATTATTTTGTTTTACTTTGTAAATACTATAGGTATAGATTACATTATCTTTTTAAACTTTGCAATAGTTTTTATGTATTTTTATTTATTTTGTGTAATTTTGTTGCAAAGCAAATATATTTCATTTATTATATTTTTAGGAGGTTAAATTATGAACGATATAAGTGATAGAATAAAATTAATACGCCAATCAAATTCATTGTCTCAAGGGGAATTTGGTAAAAGAATACATCTATCTGCTAGTCAAATAGCTTGTTATGAAAATAAAGTTAGAACAGTTACAGATAGAGCTATAAATGATATATGCAGAGAATTTGATGTTAATAAAAATTGGCTTTTACATGGTGAAGGAGAAATGATTCATAAGATGAATTCAGATGAAGAGTTCCTTTATCTTGTTGGAAAATTCAGTGCAGAAAATGATGAATTTAAAAAAAGAATAATAAAAGGTATGTTACAACTAAAAGATAGAGAAAGCTGGGAGTTAGCTGTTAAAATGATTGAAAAATTAGCCCAAGCTGAAGAAAATAACACTGAAGAATAATGTCTAGTATAAAAAGTTATGTCATAAGCATAACTTTTTATACTATAACATTAAGTATTAATATTAAAGGAGTTGTTAAAATGAATAAATTCAATATAGATGTCGGTAAAAAAATTTTCAATGCTAGAAAAAGCTTAAATATGTCTAGAGTTGAACTTGGTAAAAAGATTAATTTACACGAAAGTACCATAAAAAGATATGAGGATGGTCATATCCAGAATCTTGATATTACAAAACTTAAAGAGTTTGCTAATGCATTAAATATTTCTTATGCTTATCTAATGGGATTAGAGCTTACTGATAAAATTTTGAGTAAAGAAGATGAAATAAAAAATATAATACATGAATTCACCGATGACAATAATGCTGTAAAAAAGGATATCCTTAACTCTTTATTAAAGGTACATGATGAAAATACATTAAAAATAATTTCTGATATAGTACATAAATTTGCCGAATGTGAAAACTTACAAAAACAAAGTTAATTAGCCTAAAATTAAATAAAGGAGAATGGTATGAAAAGAATTGCAATCTATTCAAGAAAATCTAAAGAAACTGATACAGGTGAATCAATTAAAAATCAAATTAATATTTGTAAAGAGTACTTTTTAAGGCAATATGATCAATGTACTTTTGAAATTTTTGAGGATGAAGGATTTAGTGGTGGTAATACTAATAGACCTGCTTTTAAAAGAATGATGCAGTTAGCAAATTACAAACAATTTGATATTATTGCTGCTTACAAAGTTGATAGAATAAGTAGAAATACATTAGATTTTTTGACTATGTTTGAACAATTAAAATTAAATGATATTGAATTAGTATCTGTAACAGAAGGATTTGATGCTAATACTCCAGCAGGGCGTATGATGATGTCTATGATTTCTTCTATTGCTGAAATGGAAAGAGCTAATATTGCTCAAAGAGTTAAAGACAATATGTTTGAGTTAGCAAAATTAGGTCGTTGGAGTGGTGGTACTCCACCTACTGGTTATAAAAGTGTAAAAATAACTGACAATGGTAAATCTATAGTTTATTTAGAAATTATAAAAGAATATATACCAATTATAAAAAATATTTTTCATATGGCTGGTAAAGGATATACAAGCTATCAAATTGCTAATGAAATGAATATGAGTTCTAAAACAATAAATAATATATTAAAAAATCCAACTTATATGATAAGTGATGAAAAAGGTTCTCTTTTTCTTAAATCTATTGGATATAATATTTTTGGTATTGAAAATGGTAATGGATATTTAGCTTATAACAGAAGACCTAGAAAAAACGGCAAAAAACTTACTAAATCTTCTAATATGATTGCTAGCGTTTCTCTTCATAAAGGAATTGTTACTTCTAATGAATGGATTGAGGCATATATTAAAGTTAACTCAAGATTTACAGAAGCTAAACCACGTGTTAGCCAATTAACTTTTTTAAGTCATTTAGTTAAATGTAAATGTGGTAGTGGCATGTTTGTTTCTCCAGGTCGTAGAAGAAAAGATGGTACACGAACTTTATATTTTAGGTGCTCTAATAAAAAAAATGGTGGTAATTGTAATAGTGGTTTTTTAAAGATATTAGATGTTGAAGAATCTTTACTAAATACTTTTTATGATATTTCTTTAGATAAATCTTTAATAAATAATTATATAAAAGTGAATGATCAGTTTAAATATGATACTGAAATAAATATATTAAAAAAAACTATAGAAAATAATACTAAATCAATTAACTCTCTTACAGAAAAACTAATTCTTATAGAAGGTGCTGCTATAAATATTATAAGTGAGAAAATTAATTTATTACATTTTGAAAATGAAGATTTAAACAAACAATTATTTGATTTAGAAAGAAAAAAATTACTTTCACTTAACACTTCTAATATTGATGCAATTTATGATAGTATAATTTTTATATTATCCAAATGGGATAAGTTAAATATAACAGATAAACAGATATATATGCAAAAAATTATAGATTGTATAGTTTGGGATGGAGCTGATGGGTTAAATATAAATTTAAAATAAAAAAACACGCTTTTTTGCGTGTTTTTTTGATGTCTTTTTAAATGTACTGCACATCCAGACCATCCACCACCAATAACAACAACTTTCATATAAATCTCCTCCCTTCAAAAATGTCCCTTGGATTTGCTTGTACCTTACAGAATCTCTTTACTCTATGCCCTGAAAATCTTGTAGTACAACTACCACATACTCCTTCTCCACAACACATTTTAAAATTATTACAACAGGATAAATAAATATCTTTTCTTTCTAATTCGTCTAGATAATCAATGACCTTAAAGGTTAAAATATCTGCACCAGCAATGTGAATTAAATTTATATTATTATATTTAATAAGTGATTTAATAGAAACCTTTGCTTCTGCAGATAATTCACCTTTATCAATTAAATTCATTTCCTGTGGAACTACCTCTAATGATTTAAGATACTCTGTAACATAAATTTCTTTGAAAGGAGATTTATCTAAAATTACAGTTAATTGATTATTATTTTCTTTAAGCCTTTTAATTACAGGAATCATTGGTGCCATACCAATTCCCCGTGCTAAGACAATAGCATTGTTGTCCTTTTGATTTTTAATATTTTTAATACCAAAAACTCCATTCCAATAAGGTCCCCTTATGGTAATATTTTTACCTTTTTCTATCTCAAGAAGCTTCTTTGTTTTAACTCCTTTAATCTCAATCATAACAGAGATAATATCAGAGTCAATATCTGACTCTAGTATTGAAATAGGAACATCAAAATAAATATTTTCTTCTGTTCGTATAAAAATAAAGCTTCCTGGCTTAGATAAATCTATTACTAATTTATGGGGAGCTTTAAACTTAATCAATAGAACTTCATCATCATATAAAGCCCTATCTTCTACAATGCAATTATATGTTTTTCGTCCTTCTTTTGCTTTATTTCCATTATAATAAAATTCCTGATAGATACAAACACCTTTCCAATTTAAACAATCACAAAATGTACTACCATGAAGTTGTGAGCAAAGAAGGCATTCTCCAGATTCCGCTAGTTTACAAGGACAATACTCTGTACCAGCATCTATACAATCAATATTTTCTTTAAACATTCTAACTCCTAAAAAAATTAATATCCTCTATATAAGTTATTAAAATTCTTACTTTTTGTGTATTATTTATTATCATTATATTCCATAATAAAGTTGATATTGCCACGCCCACTTTGTGGCATCAATCTTACAGTTTTAAATCTTGAAATCCATTAATATACCTAGCTTTACAGCTTTAAAAATTTTATACTTTCTTAATTATAAAAAAGTGGCTTTCGCCACGCTCCCTTCGGGAATTTAATTTTAAGTATTCTAAAAGGCATAGAACTAACATCGGT
>PPYF01188128.1_pt1 | contig 54377 bp, 49 predicted proteins | sample 1559871 | NCBI WGS metagenome assembly PPYF01 (sample SAMN08240021, study PRJNA423297) | Human gut metagenome, whole genome shotgun sequencing project.
TCGAAGACATCATCCAAATGATCAACGACATGGGCATTCAGGTGATGGAAGAAGCACCGGATGCCGATGATCTGATGCTTGCCGAAAACACCGCGGATGAAGATGCTGCCGAAGCCGCCGCGCAGGTGCTCTCCAGCGTGGAATCCGAAATCGGGCGTACGACCGACCCGGTGCGCATGTACATGCGTGAAATGGGTACCGTAGAGCTGCTGACCCGTGAAGGCGAAATCGACATCGCCAAACGCATTGAAGACGGCATCAACCAGGTGCAGTGCTCCGTTGCCGAATACCCGGAAGCGATCACCTACCTGCTTGAGCAGTACGACCGCGTGGAAGCGGAAGAAGCCCGTCTGTCCGATCTGATCACCGGTTTCGTCGATCCGAACGCCGAAGAAGATATGGCGCCGACCGCCACCCACGTTGGCTCCGAGCTGTCTCAGGAAGAGATGGATGACGACGAAGACGAAGACGAAGATGAAGACGCCGACGACAACAGCGATGACGACAACAGCATCGACCCTGAGCTGGCCCGTGAGAAGTTCGCCGAGCTGCGTACCCAGTACGAGCTGACGCGCGACACTATCAAAGCCAAAGGTCGTAGCCATGCCGCCGCCCAGGAAGAGATCCTGAAGCTGTCTGAAGTCTTCAAGCAGTTCCGCCTGGTGCCGAAGCAGTTCGATTACCTGGTCAACAGCATGCGTAGCATGATGGATCGCGTTCGTACTCAGGAACGTATCATCATGAAGCTGTGCGTTGAGCAGTGCAAAATGCCGAAGAAAAACTTCATCACCCTGTTCACCGGCAACGAAACCAGCGAAACCTGGTTCAACGCCGCGGTGGCGATGAACAAGCCGTGGTCCGAGAAGCTGCTGGAAGTGAAAGAAGACGTGCAGCGCGGCCTGCAGAAGCTGCAGCAGATCGAAGAAGAGACCGGCCTGACCATCGAGCAGGTGAAGGATATCAACCGTCGCATGTCCATCGGTGAAGCGAAAGCCCGCCGTGCGAAGAAAGAGATGGTGGAAGCGAACCTGCGTCTGGTTATCTCGATCGCCAAGAAATACACCAACCGCGGTCTGCAGTTCCTCGACCTGATTCAGGAAGGCAACATCGGTCTGATGAAAGCGGTGGATAAGTTCGAATACCGTCGCGGCTACAAGTTCTCGACCTACGCTACCTGGTGGATCCGTCAGGCGATCACCCGCTCCATCGCGGATCAGGCGCGCACCATCCGTATTCCGGTGCATATGATTGAGACCATTAACAAGCTCAACCGTATCTCCCGTCAGATGCTGCAGGAGATGGGCCGTGAACCGACCCCGGAAGAGCTGGCTGAGCGCATGCTGATGCCGGAAGACAAAATCCGTAAAGTGCTGAAGATCGCCAAAGAGCCTATCTCCATGGAAACGCCGATCGGCGACGATGAAGATTCGCATCTGGGGGATTTCATCGAGGATACCACCCTCGAGCTGCCGCTGGATTCCGCGACCACCGAGAGCCTGCGTGCGGCAACGCACGACGTGCTGGCCGGCCTTACCGCTCGTGAAGCGAAAGTCCTGCGTATGCGTTTCGGTATCGACATGAACACCGACCACACGCTGGAAGAAGTGGGTAAACAGTTCGACGTTACTCGCGAACGTATCCGTCAGATCGAAGCGAAGGCGCTGCGTAAACTGCGCCACCCGAGCCGTTCTGAAGTGCTGCGTAGCTTCCTCGACGATTAATCGTCGCGGGACAGCGTCCAAAGCCGGTTAAAAAGCTCCCTGCGGGGAGCTTTTTTTATGGCGTTTCGCTGGCCGCTCGGGGAAAGCCGCCGCTCTCCGCTACTGACCGCGGGTCGCCAGGGCATCATCCAGTTCACGATAGGCCGCCACCAGCTTATCGAGCGTCGCCCGGTTTAAACCGCTGGGATTGGGCAGCACCCACACCTGGGTCGTGCCAATGGTCATCGCCTGTTTCCCCCACTTCGCCCCGCGCTGGTTAAAGGCCAGCTCGAAGGCCTGCTTGCCGAGCACCGCCAGGGCCTGCGGCTGATACTCCTCAATCTTCTTCACCAGCTCACGGCCGCCGCTGCGCAGCTCCTGCAGGGCGACCTCGCTGGCCTGCACCGTCGGGCGCTCAACCAGCATGGTGATGCCGCAGCGCGTATCCAGCAGCTGCAGCTCCTCTTCCGGCCTGAGCTGCCGATCGGTAAAACCGGCCTGATGGATGACCTTCCAGAAGCGGTTGCCAGGATGGGCAAAATGAAAGCCGGTATGGGCGGAAGACTTCCCCGGGTTGATACCGCAAAAGACGACGCGCAGGCCCGGCGCAAGGATATCGCTAATCATGTTTTCTCCGGCTGTATGGCTAAAACATGATTATAAAGGATTGAAAATGCATTGTTTATAAAAACAGCAGCTGCGCGCTTTACGCTGGATTGCAACCGTCAGTTACTTTATAATCCCTCGCCACGGCCCCTTAGCTCAGTGGTTAGAGCAGGCGACTCATAATCGCTTGGTCGTTGGTTCAAACCCAACAGGGGCCACCAAATTTCAGAGCCATAGCGGGCGCTGACCACCAACTGTCGGATGAGGCGGGGCCGGGATTATCGTTCCTGGCGTAACAATAAAACGTTCCACCGATTCCATCGTTACAAACGTACAGCTGCAATTTATGTTAGTGCATTGATGGTAACGCTCTTTGGTATTCTCACTTAGATAGCGACTGGTGCGCGCATGTGCCGCGTGCTGGCATTTTGGACAATGGAACATTTCACACCCCAAAAACTCACATAAAGTGAATTAATGATACTCATCTTTTCACAATTTGAGAATAGCTTTATTCTTCCTCCCCTTCAGTCCCGTACTCGACATCCAACAATCTAACCTCAAGCTCTAAACTCGTCGTAAAGCCACTATTACTCAGAGAGTGCATAACCTTCGTGATTGTCCATGACTGCTCGTCTATGACGCGCTTAAAGCCTGAAACCTGCACAGGTGTCTCTGGGTAGAGGTCGGCGCGTCCTGTCGCAAGCCTGATAGAAAACTCAGCAACACCACGTTGCAGTTTGTCCCATTTGGCCTGGGCGGCTCGCATGGCCTGCGCTTTGGTTGAAAAAATTGTCGTTAGGGCAAACACGTTGTCATCCTCGCCGACCATGTATTCACCCTCCCTGGCTTCCGGCGTCTTCACCGTTTTTTTCTTCGTTACCGGCTTGGCTTTGGGGTGCTGTAGCGCGCGTAAATGCTGCTCTTTGGGTTTGCGTTTTAACGCAACCTTTTGTTTTTGTGGCTTCGGGTCTTTGGTGTGTAACCATTTTGCCGTAACGCCGGTACACGCCAGAAATGAAAACCGCGATGGTACTGAAAGCAAAAGACATGATTCGCCGCGGCTGTCTCGAATACGACGTCAGCGCCACCGACATCACCACCTCGTTTATGGCTATCCGCAAGACCATGACCAGCAGCGGGCGCAGCGCCACCTATGAGGCCAGCCGCACCGAGGAAGCCAGTCACGCGGACGTCGCCTGGGCGACCATGCACGCGCTGTTAAACGAACCGCTGACCGCTGGCAGCGGCCAGGCCATATCGTCCATTCTGGAGTTCAACTGATGAGTAAATACAAAGGCCGCAAGCCACAGCCACAAAAGCGCCCGCGCAACATGAAAGACAGCGCGCCCCAAAAAGTGGAGGCGTTTACTTTTGGTGAACCGAGCGCGGTGCTCGACCGCCGCGATATTCTGGATTACGTGGAATGCGTCAATAACGGCCGCTGGTTCGAACCGCCGGTCAGCTTTAACGGGCTGGCGAAAAGCCTGCGTGCCGCCGTTCATCACAGCTCGCCGATTTACGTTAAGCGCAATATTCTGGCCTCAACGTTTATTCCACACCCGCTTTTATCACAACAGGATTTCAGCCGCTTCGCGCTCGATTTCCTGGTGTTTGGCAACGCCTTTTTAGAGCAACGAAAGAGTGTCACCGGCCGTCCGCTGAAACTGGAAGCGTCACCGGCAAAATACACGCGACGTGGTATTGAGGAGGATGTCTACTGGTGGGTACCGTCATTCGACCAGCCGCACCCGTTCGCGCCGGGCTCCGTGTTTCACCTGCTGGAGCCTGACATCAATCAGGAGCTGTATGGTATGCCGGAATATCTCAGCGCGCTCAATTCCGCCTGGCTGAATGAGGCGGCGACGCTGTTCCGTCGCAAGTATTACCAGAACGGCGCACACGCGGGCTACATCATGTATGTGACGGATGCCGCGCAAAGCGGTACTGACGTCGAGGCTTTGCGCGATGCGATGCGCAGCTCGAAAGGACTCGGCAACTTCAAAAATCTGTTTTTCTACGCACCGCACGGGAAACCAGACGGCATTAAAATTGTTCCGCTCAGCGAGGTGGCAACGAAAGACGATTTCTTCAATATCAAAAAAGTCAGCGCCGCCGACCTGCTCGATGCTCACCGCGTACCGTTCCAGCTCATGGGTGGCAAACCTGAGAATATAGGCTCAATGGGAGATATCGAGAAGGTGGCACGGGTGTTTGTACGTAATGAGCTGACGCCGCTGCAGGAGCGTTTCAAAGAAATTAATGAGTGGGTAGGAAAAAAGGTGATAAATTTTACAAAATATGATTTAGATTCATGAAAAAAAGCCATCACTGATGGCTTTTTCTGAAGAATTAGAAACCATAGAAATGAAATCGCAAAAGATTCATTATACTTTCCGCATCACTAACTTCTGAAGACGGAGCAGATATGTTATTTGCATGTCTTGCTCCTCTATGAGCCACAGATCCTCTCCTTTTACCATAACTTTCTAAGTTTGTAAGTAGTATTGGATCGATCGAACTTTCGGCACAACCACAAAATGATGCAAGAAGGATAAAGGATCCTTTTTTTATCCCATTGTTTTTTTTGACCTTTTCCTCAGCAGCTGAAATTATTTTAAAAACAACCTGCTTAAATTCTCCTTCATCATAAGGGGTTGTAACAGAGACAGGTTCGCCAACCAAACAGGCTATAGCTAGTATATTTTTATAATAGCTAGTATTAAAGCCATTGGCTGCAACATTACTTTTAATCTCACTTAATTTCTCACTAGCTTTTGCCTCGATATACTCTTCAATCTCAGCATGGACTAATAATCTGTAAGCAGCAATATTCAGAGCGTCAAAATTATAGCCAATGGGATCTTCGGCTTCATTTCGTAATTGTCGACTCATATACTTCCCTTTTAAACGATCGACTCTCTTCTTCATATCTTTAAAAAGTACGCTTGCTTTAGGCATTTACAAGATCCTTCTTGTATTTCCATCGTAATTCATACCTAGAACACTAGCCAACTTTTGACCCCACATATCGATTCGAGTATGTGTTGCTGATGTTGTTTTAGGCGTCTTTTCGACGGAGTCACGGTACTCTTGCTCCATGCAAAGCTCTTTGAAAGCATCCTCAACAGCAGCGGTATTTTGAAGAGCTTTCATTGAAACATTGGGTTCGCTGAAGAAACGAGCAATACAATCAAATACAGCTCTATTGATAACTCTTTCATAACGTGTTCCAAGCCATTTTTTAAATGAGTTTTCAGCAAATATTCTAATTGTGGTATCCAAAGCAAGATTTAAAGATTGCAGAGCATCAACCACTTCTTGCTGATAGTTATTCCAGTTTTTTTCATAATACTCTACAATCTCATCGAGAAACTCTTTAAAATTTCCATGGTATTGTTCAACTCGCTTATTATAAGCAATAAATCGCAATACCAGTTCAGAGTCACGCATTCTTTTATCAAGAGACTGACCAAAAAGAATGTGGAATTGATTGCTTTGGGTTAAATAAATTTCAATTTCATCGAGTAACTTCCCTCCAATAAGAGCCTTACGCAACTCTTGAGGGGAAAGAGGAAGACTACCACTATTAAGTCTATAAAATATAGCATAAAGAAAATTCTCATCTTTCCAACTGCGTATAACTGTAGAGCGTAAGGTACTATTATCAAGATATTCACGATCTTCACTAGGAAGTTCGCTATATTTTTTCCCATTTAGCTCTGGTCTAATATCTAATCCCTTGAGTTTAAAATCATCAGCTAAAAACTCATTTATTGCCATAAGTCTTTGCTTTCCATCAATTACAATAAATCGTCCTCTATGCTCTTTCTGCTCGGCCAATACAATATTTGGTACTGGCATACCAACAACAATAGACTCTATCAATCTACTTTTACGCTTATCATCCCAAGCACCACGTCTTTGAAAACTTGGTTGAAGATCAATATTTCCTTTTTTTATCTGATTATCAATAGTTTCGATTGTCCAATCGGCATTCATTACCACTGATTCTTTAAATGAAATCGTATTGTTTAAATCATCTTCATCTTCCTGCTGATTGTCTGGAATTTGCAATTCATACTGATTAACACTAGACATAAATCACCTCAATTAAATTTTATGATTCTGAAATCAAAGTACTAACTGCAAGCAAATTTACACATTGATTATCAGAAACTTTCATTTTCTTTAGTATCATGCACAAATAACCCTAAAACTTCAACATAAGGAGAAAAAGTGTTTGTTACCACAGGCGCGCAGTGCTTTCCCCGCCTCGCCTGCACGCTTCATGGGTCGATTTTAATGCAATTGAAACAGGCCACCGGATCCGCGCCAGCTCTGGCGGTGATCGTCAATTTATGAATGTAGATCTACATGCAAAATGATGCATCAGATGCATGCATACGGTTTTCTAAACTAAATCAGCTTAAAATCATCATCAAAAGTCATGAAGTTAGACGCGACTTGGTTTAGCTGATTTAGGAAGATTATGCCGTCATGAAGTGAAACGGGTCTTTCCAGATCCAGCATAAAAACATCATCGTATGTGCGGCCAAACCAGTAACCACCAGCACATTCTTTTGGCCGTTGGAAAAATACCCACCCGCCAGGCTCGTAGTTTTGTAACGTTTCGCCGCGGTAAACGATTTGATAGTTGCAATCGTGTTTTCCCATGACTAACGCCTCGCTTCTCTCGTTGTTCAACCTCAGCGGCAAAAAAAAACCAGTTTTTCCGCCGCTGAGGTTATGCGCTTTTATCTCCAGCTATCGTCTTCCCAAACCTCCTGGAGAATACCATCTAATGCCTCTCGATCTGACTCTTGGTCAAACCCCACTAACTCGACTCCTGTCATTGCCCCTTTTTTTACCGTAATACGCGTTGTCGGAAAAATGGTCTGTACTCGTCTAGTTAGTTCGTTCTGAAATGCGTCAATTACTTGCTGCCCTACTTTCTGTTCTTTATCTAACGTGATGTTAACTCTCACTCCTCCCCCTTTTTTTAATCGTTTTTCTACAGGGGTGGGAGTAAAAACAACAGAAAAAAGTTGTTTTTCATCAAGTTACCTCTTGCTATCTCCGCGATTAAATTTAAAGCAATTTCACGATCCTTTTCCTGACACACACCCTCTGTTGTCAGACGCGCAATCATTTCCACCCGTTCAATCATGACTTGCTCGTTTAACTCTCTATCCACACAACCTCCTATATGGGATACTGTATGAATATACAGTATCATGTATCCATAAAAATATGGAAGCGAAAAATATCTCGACAATGATTTGTATGTCGCTGATATGGAGGAATTTAGTTAGTGATTCGCCTTGCAGACATCAGCAAACCTCGAAACCCGGTTTAAGATTTCTCTGGCTTTTCCCCGGTTAGCCTCTGCCCTGGCCTCGTTCGATGGTGTCGCCCGGAAAATTTCACCGCTTGCTGATCCACGACACCATTTTCCGTTTATGTTGCTTTTAGCCGTTTGGGAAATAAACTCACCACTGCACGAAAATGATTCATCGCTGTAATAAGCGCCTTTTTCTCGTCAGTAGTCAGCTCACTTAATTCGAGCTCATGACGAGCCGCCGGGATTTTTGCCAGAAAGAAAATAGTGGCCAGCGCCCGATTATTCTCTTCAAATTGTGGGTCACGTTTATCGCGCATATCATCGACAAAACGTTCAACCTCTTTCCAGCTATCGCCCCAATATCTCGCGCGCAATTCAGCCACATGATTGAGACCGGCCAGACGTTCACCCGCTTTTAGCGGAACAGTCGCAGAAACAGCTTCGATAGCCATGATTCCCCCTGCTTTTGAGTAGAGAGGCCAGCCAGTAAATCAGCCGGTGAGCGGTTCGGGTGCCAGCGCTTGCCGTCCTTACCTGCGATCCAGCCGTGGCCGTAGTGCATGCAGGGGCTTTGCTTAACGAGCAGAGACGCGAATGACGGTTCACTTTTCAGCATACGCACCTCAAATCAGCCCGAATGATGCGCCAATACCGCTCATGGTATCGACCACGCTCGACATAGCTGGATTAGTCTGTAAGCGCGCATGCAGCGCCAATGCCGACAAAGACAACATGCGAATACCTGAGTTAACGCTTTCAATCATGTTGTGCTTACGGGCAGAGGTTAGACGTTCATCAGATACCGCACCGCTCGCCAGCTCGCCGAGTTCACGCATTGCGCGCATGACATAAGACTGCAATTTGTCTTTAGCCAGCTCATTAACTGGTACGCATGGCAGGCAATGAATCTGCGCCAGAAAACCATCTACGAGGGTTGAGTCTTCGGTCAGGTCAGTCAGCAGCCACAATTCAGGCGGCGTGAACTGGTGAGGCTGTTCCGGGTTGAGCTTGTTACGTAACGTTTGAACGTTCATACCCGCACGCTCGGCCAGCTTCGCCATGTTGTGACGTTGTGCGAAAGCGCGGCACGCTTCGTCAAAGTGGGGATGTTTGGAAACCTGAAAATCAAACATGTTTCGCCCTTTCGATTCACTTAAAGTGAATATGGATTCTCAATGATGAGCTGAAAACGAGCGTGGCCCAAAGCCTTGCGCAGTTGTTCTTCTTTCCAGCGCGCATAATAAATTCGGATAGGGCCGCCTGCTTTTTTGCAACCTTTGCGAATGACACGTTTTTCGATTGGTACTCGTGGCGTATCGCCTGTCGTCCAGCGATAGGCGGTACGTTCAGACACGCCCTCAAGCTCCGCAAATTGCTGAAGCGTGACTACGGGAGACGGGATTTTGATGATTGCGATTTCAGAAGCCATGTTGCATGATTCCTTATTTGAAAGTTTCAGACAGTGATAGCCAAAGTTTTGCCGAAGTTTGCCATCAACTGCCACCAACAAACGAATCCTAATGCTATTATTCGAATTGGTCAACTTGAGATTTCGATTTATGGACTTTGAAAGCCAAATTTCAAACGAAGAAGTTTTAGATAGAATCTGTCAGGTCTACGGATTCACACAGAAAATCCAGCTCGCAAACCATTTCAATATCGCGGCGAGTACGCTGCAAAATAGGTACACACGGGGCAATGTCTCCTACGATTTCGCTGCATTTTGCGCACTTGAGACTGGCGTCAGCATCAAATGGATCCTGACAGGGCAAGGGCCGCAAAAAACAGAAGAAAACTCAAATTCGGCCTTTGAAATCCAATTGTTCACATTAAGTGAAGGCCGTCTTGCGGAAAATGGGGTTTTGAATATCGACCCTGAGCTTTTTGAAAAGCCGTTAAAGAGCGCTATCTGCGTTAGAAATGAGAGTAAAAGCTACATCATCGAGAAAGATGCCCCTTTAGCTGATGGCCTTTGGATTGTTGATGTTGAGGGCGCAATTAGCCTCAGAGAACTAACGGTATTGCCCGGTAAAAGGTTGCACGTCGCAGGAGGCAAGGTTCCTTTCGAATGCGGCATTGATGATATTAAAGCGCTGGGACGCGTGGTGGGTGTATACAGCGAGGTTAACTAATGACCGTTCGTAAAAATCCGGCTGGCGGCTGGATTTGTGAGCTCTACCCAAACGGTGCAAAAGGCAAACGTATCAGAAAGAAATTCGCTACTAAGGGCGAGGCTCTGGCGTTTGAACAGTACACCGTTCAAAACCCGTGGCAGGAAGAAAAGGAAGACAGGCGCACCTTAAAAGAACTGGTTGATTCATGGTATAGCGCTCATGGCATTACACTGAAAGACGGCTTGAAACGTCAGTTAGCCATGCACCATGCTTTTGATTGTATGGGCGAACCACTCGCACGCGATTTCGATGCGCAGATGTTTTCCCGCTACCGAGAAAAACGCTTAAAAGGTGAGTATGCCCGTTCAAACAGGATGAAAGAGGTATCGCCTCGCACTCTTAATCTTGAGCTGGCCTACTTTCGGGCGGTATTCAATGAGCTAAATCGCCTCGGAGAATGGAAGGGGGAAAACCCACTGAAAAATATGCGCCCATTCCGCACCGAAGAAATGGAAATGGCCTGGCTAACTCACGACCAAATTTCGCAACTGCTCGGAGAGTGTAAACGACATGACCACCCCGATTTAGAAACCGTGGTAAGAATTTGTCTCGCCACTGGCGCACGATGGTCAGAGGCCGAGAGTCTGAGAAAAAGCCAACTCGCGAAATACAAAATCACATACACCAACACGGAAGGCAGAAAAAACCGCACCGTCCCAATCAGCAAAGAGCTCTATGAGTCTCTGCCCGATGATAAAAAAGGCCGGTTGTTTAGTGATTGTTATGGCGCGTTCCGGTCTGCTTTGGAAAGGACAGGCATCGAGCTACCGGCGGGACAGCTTACCCACGTTTTGCGCCACACCTTTGCCAGCCACTTTATGATGAATGGTGGTAATATTTTGGTCTTGCAGCGCGTACTCGGCCATACCGACATCAAGATGACGATGCGATATGCACACTTTGCCCCTGACCATTTAGAAGATGCAGTAAAGTTAAACCCGCTTGCAAATAGATTTAGCATACCCCTAACAGGAGGGACTTCTGATGCCTTTAGTACGCTCTGAACACGAACTTGAATTAGCCAAAGAATTACTAGATGACATCGAGCTATCACGAATACCAGTAGATGCATTGATTTTGAAAGCGTCCCGCCTAGCAAGGCTTTGTGGCAATGAAGAGTTTCAAAAGTGGCTCGGTTATGAAATGCGTGGATATTTCTCTGATGTTGATTTATCGCTAAGATACATGGGGTTAACTGGTCGCTGGACCAATAAAGAAAAAAAAGAAGGTTATTGGATGCCTGTTGCTCAAGTAGAATCGTTAATTACAGCAAAAAAAATAGAGCTAGAATCTATGACAACCCCAAACGTTAGCGGTACTGACTATGCTAACCTTGTAATGACAAATTATTTAAACACTAAATCTGCGATCTCTAATTTAATTTCAAAGTTAACGGGAATTAAAAGCAGAGTAATGGGAATACTACATACTTTCACATCAGAAATTTATTATGAAAAAGAACTTGACCACTTAGCTGAATCTATATTTGAGAACTATAAGAAAGATGTAGATACTTTAATTTCTAGTTTATGTGGCGACGTTCTTCAGCAAATACCTTCGGTGGTCAATAGGCTCGCAGAAGGTGAGGAGGAATCAGTTAGCCAAGCCCTTACTACTGTAAGAAGAATCATAGATAGCTTTGCTGATGCTTTATTTCCTCCAGTAGATGAAACATATGACATCGGAGGGAATCAACTGTCTCTTGGGGCATCAAGACATCTTAATCGATTGAATGTCTATGTACACCAGAGGGTTGAGAGCAAATCCAGAAAGGACAAAATTCGCCAAAATTTATCTAATCTTTATGCGCGGGTATCTACCGGCGTGCATGCAGATGTATCTATCGAAGAGGCACAGTCTCTATTCCTCAACTGCTATCTTCTTTTAGGCGAAATCTTGCATATAAGCAAGCTCGAAAAAATTGTAACCGTTTAGTTTAAGTGGCGATAAAGTGGCGGTAGAAATGGTGAATAATGGGTAATCATTGGCAAACAGATGCAAACCATGTCAATGATAAATAACGCAAACTATTGATTTTCGGTTGTTCCGGTAGGAACTCATAATCGCTTTGTCGTTGGTTCAAACCCAACAGGGGCCACCAGATATCAAGGGCTTACGTGTAAACGTAGGCCCTTTTCCTTTTCCAGATGCCCCTCAAAATAGCAGAGATCGGTCAGCCACCGGCCAAACCTGGACCTATGCTTATGCCGGCAGGCGCCGAAGACGCCCGCCGGGTCTGCCGCACTGTTTCAGCCCGCCTCTCAGGCGGTCGGTAACGCCATCATGTGATACTTATTGCCATTGAAGTTAAAGAAACCGACGTCCTCAAACTGGTTGCGGGTATGAAACGCATATGAGCGCGGGTTCAGTACATTGACGAAGGTGACGATGACGGGATAACGCGGTGCGAAAACCTTGCGCTGATACTCAAGCAGCATCTCGCCTACACCCCGACCACGATACTCTTCTGCGACGCAGATGGGGCCATACTGGTATGAACTTGCCGCATCCAGTCTTTTTCCCTGGTAGTGATATTCATTGAGAATACTTGTCATGTATTTAAACATGGGCCAGGGGCTGAGAAATTCCCACGATCCGCCGAGCAGCAGGCCAATGACCTTGTCGCATGTACTATCAACAGCAATCACTACCCCCTTTTCGGCTGAACTCAGTTCACTTAATTGCTGCTCCGTCATATCGGTAGTGACAAATCCATTTGCCCGTTGCTCATCGGCAAGATTTTTTACGTGATAGCGCTCCAGCAGTTGTTTCACCTGCGGTGATGTCTGAGGCTTGCGCCAGACGAACGACGATATTTTCATTGACCATTGCCATGTCATACTCCTGTAAAATATTTTAATGAAAGTGTCACCCTCATCACGTCTAGGGTGACAAACAGAATGTTGTGAAGCATTTCACCGTTGGTTTTAATGGCGGGCAGAACCATATGCGCCATGTAACTCTGCATTTTTTGCTTCAATATAATCGGTACAGGAAGGAATGATGGCGGACTGGGTGATTTGCTGGGTATAAAATTTCGGTGGTTTACATATTACACAACAGTCATTTTTAAGCTTTTTCCTGAATTCGTCTGACGGTATGGGAAACGTATCTCTGATACAGTCTGTGATGGATAATATAATTCCACTCTTCATAAACATACCCTGTCCTGAAGCTACCAGTATAATAAGATCTTTTCACTATTTACCTGAATAACTCATTCAGGTATTTCCAATTCATTCTAAATAGCGCGGTTAATTTATAACGCAGATTTATTACCTACTTCAAGATAGAGGATAACATCCAGACGATCTTTCTACCTTCAAAGCCTCTCACCTACCTGTAAAGTTTAATTTTATATTTTGTACAAAATTTTATCCTGCAAGACAGTGGCTAAAACATTTCAGCCAAGCGCTGTCAACAGCTCGTTAATAACAAATAGAAAATAAAACGTATCGATATGAGAAATGCTAATGGATGCGACTCTTCACCAGGCGCGCTCAGCGAGGCGGGCAGTAGCGCTTTCCCTCAATGCTGCCCTCAGGATCGTCATGCCGAAACGCGCCACGTAACGGGAACGTTCGATCGGTCGATCACCAGGACCTGGCGCGATACCAGCGTCCCCATCGTCGGGCTATGTCGTCAGGTATGAAAGGCTGCGATTGTCCAGCTATAGCGTCCCTTACCATGGTAAGTGCAGCGGTTGCCGGAATGACTAACGCAAGGGAGAAACGGCGCGTTGTGCAATTTTAGCTATGCTCGTTTTTTTTGCTGGAAGGGGATAATCCGGATTAGCTTGCAAGACAAATGTTTGTGAATTGCTTATCCGGAGTCAATGTGGCATAACGATAGTCCATAACGGATATATTTTTATATTATTGGCGCCGCATCGAGGATTGGCTGATGAAATTGACGGTTCTGGTCGATAACAATACATTAATTGACAGATATCTTATAGGTGAGCCTGGCGTATCCTATCTGATTGAGCATGATGGACAACAAATCCTTTTCGATACCGGATATTCGGATGTTTTCCTGAAGAATGCGCAAACGCTGAAAATTGATTTAACCAGTATCGATAGCATCGTTTTTTCTCATGGACATAATGATCACACCTGGGGGCTAAATCATTTAGCTCAATATTACGACCGGATAAATTTCATTCCGGAAAGAAAGATAAACTTAATCTGCCATCCAGATGCATTAAGCCCAAAGTATTTTGACGCGAAATCCATCGGGATAAACTACAGATTCGATCAACATGATCTCTTCTTTCATAAAATTTGCAGCAAAAAACCTTATCCACTCACTGAAAATATCATCTTCCTTGGTCAAATACCAAGGGGTAATACATTCGAGATGCTGACTCCGGTAGGTCATACTGTGGACGATAAAGGAGAAAGCATTGATGATTACGTGATGGATGATTCTGCGCTGGCAATAAAGACACAAGAAGGGCTGGTGGTCGTAACGGGCTGTTCTCACGCGGGAATAGCTAACATTATCGAATATGCAAAACAGGTTACTGGAGAAAATCATATTGCTTCGGTGATTGGCGGATTCCATCTGCAAAATGCCGATGAAGATCTCCTCAACCAGACAGGGGATTACCTTAAAGCATTGTCTCCGGGCTCGCTCTATCCGTGCCATTGTACCGATCTTGCGGCGAAGGTTAGCCTGGCGCGGTTTATCAAAATTGACGAGGTAGGCGTTGGGTTAACGCTAAATTTTGCGGCCGCCGGGAAATGAAGGCAAAAGATCGTAGCCGACACGGCAAAGCGCAAACGGACGCGGCGATATCGCCCTTCCTGCCACAATAAAGGTCACGGCGGATGATCCCGCAGCAGTTGCCTGGCGGAACGGTCTGATGACTGTGATGCCAGGTACGACGTGCTTCGAAAGGTGAGCATCGCATCCCTGCCCCTGCTCATTTCCCCGGTACGTTAAAAATCAGGTCAATTTCCGAAAAATACCCCTTCCCTGTACCAGCTGATCAAAATCAACGCCCCCCTCCCGTCGCTCATATATACAACCCGCTGACTCACACAAAAGGATGAAAATATGAAAATACGGGATATATCAGTCAGTACCTGTCTGGCACTGTTATTAACGGGTTGCGTAGCTAAACCACCGATGGCGACGGAAAGCGAAATGAAAGAAGCCGCCGCTTTTGCCTTTAATGTCGATGTTTCGCAGGTGACCATTTCCGATGCGAAGCAGCAGGATGTGAAAACCAACTTTGTGGCGACCATCGGCAACACCCGCCATCGCTGCTATGTGACTAAAGCCGCCGAGCCGAAACTGTATGGACTGATCCCGCTGGGCGGCAGTAGCACCGTCTCGGATGCCATCTGTGCCGGCGCCAACCCGACGCCAGCGAGCAAAACCTGCGACGCCCTGTCGAAAAAAGCGGGCCGCTGCTGATCTTCGGCGCAGAAATTGGCCGCTAACTGCACGTTTAGTCACTTTTTCTGCCGCTTTACCGCGGTCGCTTAGTTCAGCGACCGCACCTGCTGATAAGAATTGAGCCGTTCCCGCAGCGAAGTCAGCCAGGCATCTGGCTCCTGACGGCAGATTTCGGTGAGGATCGGCGTCAGCACCAGCTCGGCTTCATGGAAGTCGGTCCACTCCGGCGGCTGCAGGGAAAAAGGATCGTTCATCAGCCAGATCACCATCGGCGTCCAGGTGCGCGGATCCAGCTGCAGATAATCCTGACAGCGCATCATATCGCGCGTCCGCGCCTCAGTGGTCGTCACGTCCTTTCCCACCGCGGCGTTACTTATTGCCAGGACGATTATTCCTGCCATCAGACGTTTCCAAGCCCATTTTCGCCAGAGGGGGCGCTTTGCTTTTACCATTGTTATTATTTTACCTGCCTGCTGTCACCGGACGATATTCCCGGCACCTCACCTTAAAAAGCGCAGATTAATCGTTTGCATTTTTTTTAACAGCAGACAGCGCTGAAGCAAGCGAACGCCTTTTCCTACAGCTGTCATCCCGATATGCAAATATATTCGGCAGGCACACATCCACAATATTTTCCCGGCCGAAAACGATTTGTGTTACAATTGCACCTTATTACGGCACCGATAAAAATAACCCCCGCCGCACCTGCATCAGGCATCGCCCTCTTTTTCATATCAGGATTTACGCCCCCATGAATGCGATAATCATTGACGATCATCCATTGGCACGTATCGCCATTCGCAACCTTCTCGACAGCAACGGCATTACCGTCGCAGCGGAACTCGACAGCGGCGCCCATGCGGTACAGACCGCCGAAACCATGCAGCCTGACCTGCTGATCGTCGACGTTGATATTCCGGAACTCAGCGGCATAGACGTTCTGGAGCAGCTGCGAAAACGCCGCTACCGGGGAAAAATCATCGTCATTTCCGCCAAGAATGAACTGTTTTACGGCAAACGTAGCGCCGACTGCGGGGCCAATGGTTTTGTGAGTAAAAAAGAGGGAATGAATAATATCCTCGCCGCGATCGACGCGGCCAATAATGGCTACAGCTATTTCCCTTTTTCACTGGAGCGCTTCTGCACCCACGGCATCACCGATCAGGACCGACTGGATACGCTGTCAACGCAGGAGATGAAGGTCTTCCGCTATATTCTCAGCGGCATCGACTACACCACCATCGGCAGCAAAATGAATATCAGCAATAAGACGGTAAGCACCTATAAGGTCCGTCTGATGGATAAATTAGGCTGCAGCTCCCTGCTTGAGCTTTATGACTTTGCGCAACGCAATAAAATAGGGTGATGGCATGGTCATTCGTCTTATTTTATCCCTGATTGTCGGGCTGGCGCTGAGTCTCTCTCCCTCCGCGTTTGCCATGAAGCAACTGGAGCTGAAAAGCCATGCCCACATTGCGGCGATCGACATTCCGCTCAACGATAAGGCAAAGGCCTGGCTGGCCGCCCAGCCAACGCTGATCGTCGGCACCTGGCTCCCTGAGATGACGCCCATCGTCTACGACAGCGACGAAGAAAGCTATCAGGGGATTAACGCCGACTATCTGGCGCTGATGGCGCACAGCCTCGGGCTAAAGGTGGTTATCCGCCAATATGACACCGAGCAGCAGGCGCTGGCCGCCCTGGCCGACCGCCAGGTCGATACCCTGCTCACTCAGGTGGCGCACCGGGATGCGCTCGCCCCGGGCCTGGTTCAATCCGCACCGCTGATCAAAACCTGGCCGACGCTGGTCACCTCGCTAAAATCCCCCCTGCCGCCGCTAACCACCGACCGCCGCGTCAAGCTAGCCTGCACCCGCGATTGCGCCTTTTTCGATATTATTCAACAGGCGTTTCCCAACGCCAAAATCACCCTTTATGATAGCGACTATCAGGCCCTCGCCTCGGTGGTCAGCGGCGAGAATCAGTATTTCATCGGCAACAACATCACCACCGGCCACTGCATCTCGAAATATTTCTCGCAATCGCTGGTCATCACGCACTATTTTCGTCAGCAGGAGCAGCACAACCGCTTTGTCACCCGTGAAGATCGACCGGCGCTGCACCAGCTCCTTGACCGTTTTATCCACGCCATCGACAGCGATACCGCGATGCGGATCATGCAAAACTGGCTCAACCGCGGCGATCTGTCGTTTCTTAATACCCCGTTGCCTTTTACCGCTGAGGAGCAGCGCTGGCTGCGGAAGCATCGTCACATCCGCCTGCTGGTTAACCCCTACTTTCCACCTTTTACCCTGGTGGATGACGAAGATGAGCTGCGCGGCATCATGGCCGATATGCTGAATATTTTCTCACTACAGACCGGGCTGCAGTTTGACCCTATTCTGGTGCGCAATCGTCAGGATCTGGCAAAGCGCATGGAAAAAGAGGACTGGGCGATCATGCCCGCCGCAACCCTGACCCCGCAGCCGCAGGCCTACGTCACCCTCAGCGAGCCGCTCATTAACGTGGCCTTTGTGCTGGTCGCCCGCGGCAGCGCGCCCGACCCGCATCTGCTGACGCGCCCGGCACGGATCGCCCTGCCGGTGGGGCCGATCGCCGCCCACGACCTGAAAGCGCGCTTTCCGCAGGTTAACTGGGTGGAGACGGATAACGTTGGTGTCGCCATGAAGATGGTGGAGGAAGGCGAGGTGGATGCCGCCGTGGCCTCGGAGCTTTCCGCCCGCTATATGATCGATCACTACTATCCGCAAGATCTTCACTACACCCGCATCGATGGACTCCCGGTCGCCGCCATTCGGCTGGCGATCCCACGCGATGAACCGGTGCTGGCCGCCGTGCTCAACAAAGCGCTGCAGGCCATTCCGCCGCGGAACATTCTGCAGATGACCGAGAAGTGGTCGAAAATCTCCAGCCAGCAAATAGAGAACTGGAGCCAGTACAGCCGCCAGTTTTACCAGCTGATCGCCTTCGCGCTGGTGCTGATCGCCATCAGCCTCGGCTGGGGACTCTCCCTGTGCCGGGAAGTACGCAAACGCAAAGACTCTCAGCAGCGGCTGGAAGAGGAGCTGGCGCAGAAGGAAGCCCTCTCCTGCGCGCTGGAGCGGGAAAAAGACAAAGCGATTCAAGCGACTAAAGCCAAGAGTCGCTTTCTGGCCAGCATGAGCCACGAGCTGCGCACGCCGGTGAGCGCCATCGTCGGCTTTCTGGAACTGCTGGCGAAACCGGAGCTGAACGTCGGTCAGCGTAAAGAGGCGATCGAGCTGGCGGGGTCGACGGCGCAAACCCTGCTGGGACTTATCGGCAATATTCTCGATATCGACAAGATTGAGTCGGGAAAATACCAGATCACCCCACAGTGGAGCGATGTGGCGCAGGTGGTGTCGCAGCAGTGCCACACCTTCGGCGCGCTGGCGCAGCAGAAGGGGATCGCGCTGCATAGCCATCTCCCTCTGCAGGAGGGGATCGCGCTGTGGGTCGACCCTCAGGCGCTGCGGCAAATTCTCAATAATCTCATCGGCAATGCGCTGAAGTTTACCGCCGAGGGCGCGATTCAGATCTCCTGCCGGCTGGCGCAGGCGGATGAGACACAGGGAGAACTGACCCTCATCGTTAGCGACAGCGGCTGCGGGATCAGTGAAGCTGAGCAGGCCACCCTCTTTCATCGCTATGCCCAGGCGCGCCAGGGACGCCAGCAGACCGGCTCCGGGCTGGGGCTGGTCATTTGCCAGGAGCTGGTTACGCTGATGCAGGGCCGGCTGGAGATGGTCAGCCGTCCGGGCGTGGGGACCACTTTCACCATCACGCTGCCGGTCAGGGTGAGTCGCTGCGCGATTCACGCGCCACAGGCGTTGCCCGCCAGGCCGCAGGCCCTGCCCGGGCTGTCGATATTGATAGCGGACGACCACCCCACCAACCGGCTGTTGCTCAAACGCCAGCTCAACACTATCGGCTACAGTGTCGATGAAGCCTGCGACGGTGAAGAAGCGGAGAATAAGCTCGCCGGCAAACATTACGATCTGCTGATCACGGACCTCAATATGCCGAAGAAAGATGGCCTGGCGCTGGCGGCGTCGTTACGCCGACGCTACCCGAGCCTGGTGATTTGGGGAGTGACCGCCAGCGCGCTGCCGCAGTCGCGGGAGGCATGTCTGGCCAGCGGCATGAATATGTGTCTGTTTAAGCCAGTGTCGGTTCAGACGCTGAGCCATGAGCTCAGCCGCTTAGCGGTGGGCCACGCATCACCTAACGCCGCCCGGCATCTGAAGCTCAGCGTGCTGACCGAAAATACGGGGGGAGACCAGGCGCTGATGGCTGAGATGCTGGAGACGTTCCGCGATGCGTCGGCCACAGATTTACAGGCCGCCGGACAGGCTATCGCCCGGCATGAACCGCAGACCTTTCTGCGGGCGCTGCACCGTCTGCACGGTTCAGCACAAATCCTGGGGATTACTGCGCTACAACAACTGTGCGCCCCTTTTGAGGCTAAGCGACCTGATTCGCTGACGCCGGCAAGCTGTCTGGAGGTGGTACAGCACATCACCGGCATCCTGTGCGAGATCGATGGCGAAATCGACGCCCTCATCGGCCGCTAGCCGTTCCGGTCGGGCAGTCCGCTGCCCGACCGCTAAGGGGACATCCTTGTCAGTCTCTTCCTCTGCGCTCTCTCAGGGTGGAACGAGGATCAGTTACCCGCCACCAGCATCTCGCTGTCCACCACGATGCCCTCTTCAGCGCCTTTCAGCACCAGATTCGCTTCGTAATACTTCCCGGCTTTCAGCAGTTTTTGCGCCTGCGCCACCGCCTTACGGGTCTGGTTAAGCGGCATCAGATACTGGTTCTCAATCACGCCAATACCGGCCAGGCGCAGGGTATCGATAGCCCCTTTCTGATCGCCTTTCGCCAGTTTTTCGTTGGCAGATTTAATGGCACTCTCTTTTTCCGGGGTGGCCACATAGTCTTCAGACAAGGCGATGGTCGCATTGATCACCACATAGCGATCGGCGATCATTTTGGCTGTCGCGTCGGTTTTCACGAACTTCGCCCAGCTGGCGTCATCGGCGGCCAGCAGCGCGGCGGCGTCGTCTGTCAGTTTTTTGGCGCTCTCCGGCTGGCCGTGAAACAGCGCCAGACGGGCGAACTGGACGTCGCGCATCGCGTTCGCGCCCTGAACCGCCACCTGTAACACATCGGCGGCTTCTTTCTGCACCTGCGCTGTGGCTGCCGCGGCAGGCGCTGCCGTCGCGTTATCTGCTGCCCACACCGGAGAGGTACCCATCATGGTTGCCAGCAGGCTCGCCAGAATGACTTTTTTCATCGTTAACTCCTGATTAAAATCGGTAAGCATCACCAAACGCAGCCAGCTTAAAAAATATCGTAGTTATTGAGAATCAGAGCCCGGAATCGATATTGCGGGCCTTGTCTGACAGCTGTCAGACAAGGCGTATAAAGTGACCTCAGCACTCTTATTTACGCCTGGCGATGGCACGGCCTACTATTTTCCTCAGACATTTCTTTTGGCCCGCTGAATAAATCATAACGTATTTTATTCAGCGTCAGGCCGCCAACCGGATCTGCGGAGCAATTATGTTTATGTTTAGCAATTACACCTTAAATGCGTTTAGCCCACGCGTCTTCATTCGATATAAACGGCATGCCGGCATGATGGCCGCCCTGCTGTTTATCTGCGGAGCCTGTTGTCTGGCCTGGCCATTGGTCGCCGGCTGGTATCTCGCTACGGTGACCGGCATGTTGTTCATGATCTGCGGCTTCTATTCGCTATACAGCCTGATTGTTTTCCGTCAGCAGCACTGGAAATCACGCCTGGTGGCGCTGATCTTCGCCATCGCCTGGATCGTGCTCGGCCTGAGTTTTGTCGTCAATCCCCTCAACGGCATGAGCAGTCTGGCCTTTTTATTCGGCTTTTTATTTGTTCTCGGCGGTATTTCCCGCATCGTCAGCGGATGTAAAACCCGAAAACAAAGCGGCGCTGGCTGGAATATTTTTATCGGTCTGCTGGATTTAATTATCGCCTGCCTGTGGCTGGCAATGAACCCGCAGCAAAGCTGGTTATTTATTACCGCATTTATCGGCGTTGAAATGATATTTAGCGCCATCGGCTTTCTGGTCCTGAGAAATAAGATGAAGCATGCTCGGGCTTAAGCCGTATTTTATGACTGGAGAAGAAAATGAATTTACCTAAAGCACTCGTATTGACCGTGGCGGCGACCACATTCTGTCTGATGACCAGCCCGGCATTCGCGGTACAGGAAACCACACCGCAGAATATGACCTGTCAGGAATTTATGGATATGAACCCGAAAAGCATGACCCCGGTGGCCTTCTGGGTAGTGAATCGCAACACCGACTTCAGCGGCGGGGACTATGTCGACTGGCATGAAGTCGAGACCGTCTCGGTGCCGAAAATGCTGCAGCAGTGCCACAAGAACCCCGCCGCTAAACTCGGCGACCTCAACTCGGTTATTAAAAAATAAGCCTTCCCCCGGCGCTCGCCGGGGAAAGTTAACCTCGTTACCCGCCGTTATGCGGCGGGCCCCGTCACACTCATCGCTAGCGCATTCGTACGGCAGAGGATGGCCAATTTGGCCCACTGCGCGACGCGCTCAAACGCTACAGCAATCGTCTGTCGGACGCCCTGTTCTCCATGGCGCGTATCGAGAAGACTAGGCCTGATGCTTGCGCTTGAACTGGCTGGCGTCGATATCGTACTGCTTCATTTTGCGCCACAGGGTGGTGCGGCCAATATTCAGCAGTTGCGACATCTCCTGCACCCGCCCGCTGGTCACCCGGGCAGCGTGAATGATGGCCTCTTTTTCGATGGCGCTAAAGGTCAGGCTGGCCGGCAGCAGCGATGAGCCGCTATCGACCCCCGGCCGATCGGAAAAGAGATATTCCGGCAGGTTGCTTAGCCGAATGTGGCCGTTGTCGCTGCTGATGGCAATGTTCTCTATCACGCTGTTAAGCTCAAAATCATTTCCCGGCCACGAGTAGGCCACCAGTTGGGCCAGCGCGTCATCGTCCACTTTCAGCCGCGAAGAGAAACGCTTCTCCAGGCTCTTCAGCCGGTTATGCACCAGCGACGGGATGCTGTTGCGCCGGGCGCGCAGCGGGGGGATGACAATCTCGAAGGAGTGCAGCGCATAGTACAGCTGGCGGCTAAAGCGGTTCTGTTCCACCAGGTTGGCCAGATCGACGGTGGTGGTGGCGATCACCTTCACATCCACCGGGATCAGGCGGCGGGCGTCGAGGCGGGTAAGCACTCCCTGCTTAATCACCTGCAGCAGGGCCGACTGCAGCTCCGGCGCCAGATACTCAATTTTTTCCAGAAACAGGGTGCCGCCATTGGCCAGCTCAAGGCGGCTCAGGCGGCCATTTTCATCGTCAGTGGGGGCGCTGCCCATAAAGTCCTGGCCCAGCACGCTGTCGGCATACAGCTGGCAGTTGACGGCGATATAGGGGCCGCCCGCCCGCTCGCTTTCATTGTGGATGGCCTGGCTCAGCAGCTCTTTCCCCACCCCTTCTTCACCGCACAGCAGCACCGGGAAGCCGCCGCGCGCCGCCTGGCGGCCAAAGTGGATCAGCCGCCGGGTTTCCGGATCGTCGGCTGACATCTGCTCAAAGGTGTGGCTGACTTTGCCCAGCTGGCTGGTCATCAACTGCCGCATCTGCTCCACCGGGTGCAGCAGCAGAATAAAGCTGTTGCCTTGCGCCTCGACGATCGGTTTTAAGGTGATCACCGCGTCGATAAACTGGTGCTGGCTTTCAAAGGTAACTTCAACGTGATTCAGGCCGCGGGCGTGTTTGATGGCCCGGCGCAGCAGCGCCGGAAGGGTCACCAGATCGGCGATATTTTTCCCCTGGCTGGCCTGGGCATCAAGATGCAGCAGTCTCGCCGCCTGAACATTGAGAAATTGCAGCACCCCCTGTTCGTTCCACGCCATCACCCCGTCGTCCATGCTCTCCAGCAGGCCGTACATCTGATTAAGGTGGCGGTTGGATTCCGCCAGCAGGCTGTCGGTGAGCAGGGAATTGCCCACCTCGCGGGCGATGGCCAGCGTCAGGGAAAGGTCGGCGCTGGACTGGTGCTCCACCAGACAGCAAAGCGAGATAGAGCCGAACAGGCGCCCGTGGTTATCGAACACCGGCGTCGAACAAAAGCTCCATGGCTGCAGGGCCTGCTTAAAATGCCGATCGCCGGCGGTGTTGATCGGCTGCCCCTGCATCGCGGCCAGCGACAGCGCGCAGGTGCCGATAATGCTCTCCGCGCAGTAGCTGCCGTCGCGAAATCCCAGGTCAGCCAACTGCGCCAGCGTTTGCGGTTCGCCGCAGCGGCTCAGGATGCAGGCGGTCTCATCAAGAATAAACAGCGCGCAGGGGCGACCGTCCATAAACTCCCAGGCGTCCTCCAGCGCCGCCTGACCGATGGTCAGCAGCGCGGTTTTACGCCGACAGATAGAGTCAAAAGTCAGGCCCTGGGCCTGGTGCGGCGTTTGCCAGGTTTCACGCTGCATAAACTTGCTGCAGCGATGCCATGACTGGGCGATGACGGCAGAGACCGCCTTCCCGGTATCCTGAGTCTGAACAGTCATACTGTTTTCCGCGTTTTACCATAGAGAACCCCTCCGGCAGCCACTGCCAGAGGGGAGAAAGAAAAACCGCTGACCGGCGCCAGCGGTTTAGCCACCGCGAATTAACGCGCCAGCCACTGCTGGCCTAACAGATCGGCGGTGAGGATAGCGGCGTGCACGCTTTCCGGGGTCACCGCGAACGGCATATTGTGGATGGTCTCCCCTTCCGCGCAGGTGGCTTTCGCCACCGCGGCGATTTTCGCGTCGATCCCCTCTTTGACGCCCATCTGCGCGAGGGTCACCGGCAGGCCGACGCGCTGGCAGAAGCCCAGCACGGTTTCAATCTCGTCCATCGGGCTGTTCTGCAGCACCAGCTGCGCCAGGGTGCCGAAGGCCACTTTCTCGCCGTGATACAGGTGGTGACACTCTTCCAGAATGGTGAAACCGTTGTGGATCGCGTGGGCGGCGGCCAGGCCGCTACTTTCAAAGCCAATGCCGCTGAGGTAGGTGTTCGCCTCGATGATGCGCTCCAGCGCTTCGGTCACCACCCCGGCCTGCGCCGCCAGACGGGCCTTTTCGCCCTCCGCCAGCAGCGTATCATAGCACAGGCGGGCCAGGCTCAGCGCCGCCTCGGTGGACTGTCCCCCGGCCATGCTGGTGGCGCGCGCATCGTAGCAGGCTTTAGCCTCGAACCAGGTGGAGAGCGCATCGCCCATGCCGGAGACCAGCAGGCGTACCGGCGCTTTGGCGATAATCGCCGTGTCCATCACCACCATATCCGGGTTTTTCGGATAGATCAGATACTCTTCAAACTCGCCCGCTTCGGTGTAGATTACCGACAGCGCGCTGGTCGGCGCATCGGTCGAAGCGATGGTCGGGATCACCACCACCGGCAGCTTCTGGTAGTACCCGATCGCCTTCGCGGTATCGAGGGTCTTACCGCCGCCGATGCCGACCACGCCGCGGCAGCCCTGTTTTTGCAAAATCGCCATCAGGCGGTTAATTTCCGCATGGCTGCATTCGCCGTTAAACCGTTCCGCATGGCAGCGAATATCGTGACTCTGCAGGCCATTCACCACTTTCTCCCCCGCCAGCTTCATCACGAAGTCGTCAGCGATGACGAAGAAGCTCTCCGCCAGGTTTTTGGCATATTGACCGAACAGGACAGCAGCATCAGGACCCTGAAGATATTTGGCTGGAGATTGAATAACTTTTAGCATTCCTTTCACCCTCAAATAAGTGCGCATGTAGACATGATGAGCCCTGGCGTTATCCGCGCCGGCCGGTAAAGCGCGGCCTCAACGGAATGTACCGGAGCAGTGCGATCACTGTAGGGCCGGCAGGGAACAAAAAAATCTTTCGCCTTTTTGTTCTGATATGAAACACAGGTTAAATTTTTACGTTCCATATTGGAACAAAAAGCCCTGTTCTCCGTCAGGATTGCGATCCCGATCCGCTCCTCTGCCGCATAATTCCCCTACCATCCCCCTTTAGCGGCAGGCTTTTCCCGCGCAGCTGCGTGAAAATCAGCGAAAAATTTTTTCCGCCTACTGTGCCGGCTGCGATGACCGGGGCTTAAAGCAGGTGAAAAAAAGCGCGCCAGCTCGCATTTTCACCGTTTTCTCAGCAAAAACGTTCCATAAAGAAACAAAATAAGCAGGCGATGTTTCGTAATGAAACCCAATCGCCGGGGCATTCTTTTTTTCGTCCGCTCAGCCAGAATCATCATATCGCCAGGCACGCTGCACCGTCAGACGATACCCCTACGCGATGACCGCCTCCGCCAGCAGAGAGGCCGCATCGAACCTTCTCCAACGGAGCACTGAATAATGAAAAAGCTGATTAACCGTGTTGAAGATGTACTGAATGAACAATTACAGGGGCTGGCTAAAGCCCACCCGCAGCTGACCCTGCATCAGGACCCGCTGTACGTCACCCGCGCCGATGCGCCGGTGGCCGGCAAGGTCGCCCTCCTCTCCGGCGGCGGCAGCGGCCATGAGCCAATGCACTGTGGCTATATCGGCCAGGGGATGCTTTCTGGCGCCTGCCCGGGGGAAATCTTCACCTCGCCGACGCCGGATAAAATGTTCGAATGCGCGATGCAGATTGACGGCGGCGAAGGCGTCCTGCTGATTATCAAAAACTACACCGGCGACATCCTGAACTTCGAAACCGCCACCGAGCTGCTGCATGAGAGCGGCATTAAAGTCACCACCGTGGTGGTCGACGACGACGTGGCGGTGAAGGACAGTCTCTATACCGCAGGCCGCCGCGGCGTCGCCAATACCGTACTGATCGAAAAACTGGTCGGCGCCGCCGCCGAGCGCGGCGATTCGCTGGAGGCCTGCGCTGAACTGGGGCGCCGCCTGAATAATCTCGGCCACTCCATTGGCATCGCCCTCGGCGCCTGCACCGTACCGGCCGCCGGACAACCTTCCTTTACCCTGCAGGACGATGAAATGGAGTTCGGCGTCGGCATTCACGGCGAGCCGGGCATCGACCGCCGTCGCTTCAGCTCGCTGGACCAAACCGTCGATGAGATGTTCGATACCCTGCTGGAGAATGGCGCCTACAGCCGCACGCTGCGCCAGTGGGATACCGTCAAGGGCGCGTGGCAGGAAGTGAAGCAGAGCAAAACCGCGCTGCAAAACGGCGACCGGGTCATCGCGCTGGTCAATAACCTCGGCGCCACCCCGCTGTCCGAACTGTACGGCGTGTATCACCGTCTCGCCCAGCGCTGCGAAGCGTCCGGCATCATCATCGAACGCAACCTCGTCGGTAGCTACTGCACCTCGCTGGATATGGCGGGCTTCTCCATCACTCTGCTGAAAGTGGATGATGAGACGCTGGCGCTATGGGACGCCCCGGTTCATACCCCGGCGCTGAACTGGGGAAACTAAGGAGCACGACATGTCACTGAACAGAACGCAAATCGTCGACTGGCTGTACCGCTGCGGCGATATCTTCACCAAAGAGAGCGATTTTCTCACCGGCCTCGATAAAGAGATCGGCGATGCCGATCACGGCCTGAACATGCACCGCGGCTTCAGCAAGGTGGTGGAAAAGCTGCCGTCGATTGCCGATAAAGATATTGGCTTTATCCTCAAAAACACCGGCATGACGCTGCTCTCCAACGTCGGCGGCGCCAGCGGCCCGCTGTTCGGCACCTTCTTCATTCGCGCCGCGCAGGTCACTCAGGCTCACCAGAGCCTGACGCTCGACGAACTATACCTGATGATCCGCGAAGGCGCGGACGGCGTCGTCAACCGCGGCAAAGCGGAGCCGGGGGATAAAACCATGTGCGACGTCTGGCTGCCGGTGGTGGACTCCCTGCGCCAGTCCAGCGAGCAGCACCTGTCGATCGCCGCCGCGCTGGATGCCGCCTGCAAAGCAGCGGAAGCCGGCGCCCACAGTACCATCACCATGCAGGCGCGCAAAGGCCGCGCCAGCTACCTTGGCGAACGCAGCATCGGCCATCAGGATCCGGGCGCCACGTCAGTGATGTTTATGATGCAGATGTTGGCCGCCGCGGCCAAAGAGTAAGGAAATCGCGATGGTAAACCTGGTTATTGTTTCTCATAGCGCCCGGCTGGGCGAAGGTGTCGGAGAACTGGCCCGGCAGATGTTAATCAACGACGGCTGCAAGCTGGCGATCGCCGCCGGGATCGACGACCCCGACAGCCCGATCGGCACCGACCCGATCAAGGTCATGGAAGCGATCGAATCCGTCGCCGACACCGACCACGTGCTGGTGATGATGGATATCGGCAGCGCGTTGCTCAGCGCCGAGACCGCTCTCGATCTGCTCGATCCGGCGATTGCCGCGAAGGTGCGGCTGTGCGCCGCGCCGCTGGTGGAGGGGACGCTGGCGGCCACCGTCAGCGCCGCCTCCGGCGCCGGGATCGACAAAGTGATCGCCGACGCCATGAACGCCCTGGAGGCCAAACGGATCCAGCTGGGTTTACCTTCGCCAACCCCTGACGCCGCCCCGACGCCGACGCTTGCCGACGATGGCGACAGCAAATCGCTTGCGGTGGTCATACAGAACCACAACGGCCTGCACGTGCGTCCGGCGTCGAAGCTGGTCGCCGCGCTGGCAGGCTTTAACGCCGATCTGCTGCTGGAGAAAAACGGGAAGTGCGTCAAACCGGACAGCCTCAACCAAATCGCCCTGTTGCAGGTGCGACGCAACGACAAGCTGCGCCTGCTGGCCCGTGGGCCAGAGGCCGATGCGGCGCTGGCGGCGTTTCAGGCGCTGGCCGCCGATAACTTCGGCGAATCGCCTGCGGCGCAACCGGCAGCGGCCCCGGCCACCTCCGGGCGCGTCGAAGGCATCGCGCTGCGCTATTCGCTGGCCCTGATCCAACCGGTGCGTCCAGCCGCCGCCGATGTCGCCCGCGAGCAGCAGCGACTGCGCCGGGCCATCGACCAGACGCTGGCGGAGCTCACCGCCCTGACCGAGCTGGCGGAGAATAAATTTAACGCCGACATCGCGGCGATTTTCGCCGGGCACCACACCCTGCTCGACGATGAGGATCTGTTTGATGCCGCCAACGATCGTCTGCTCACCGAGCCGTGCTCGGCGGAATGGGCGTGGCATCAGGTGCTGATGGAGCTCAGCCAGCAGTATCGCCAGCTGGATGACCCCTATCTGCAGGCGCGCTATATCGATATCGAAGATATTCTGCAGCGCACCCTGCGCCATCTGCAGGACGTTCAGGAGACGCTGCCGACGCCCGGCGAGCCGACCATTATTATCGCCGACAACATGTTCCCGTCGACCGTCCTGCAACTGGATGCCAGTCGCGTCAAAGGTCTGTGCCTGCGCGACGGCAGCGAACAGGCCCACGGCGCGATTATCGCCCGCGCGGCGGGGATCGCCTGGCTGTGCCAGCAGGGCGAGGCGCTGAACAGCGTGCAGCCCGGCGAGCCCATCGCGCTCGATATGCGCCACCAGCGCCTTATCCGCCATTAAATCCACTTTGACCGTTACCGCTCCGGAGGTCTGCCTCCGGAGGGTGAGTTTTCGCTTACTCTTCAGGAACCACTATGTCTCAATTCTTTTTTAACCAGCGCGCCAGCCTCGTCAACGACGTGATTGAGGGAACCATCATCGCCAGTCCGTGGAATAACCTCGCCCGGCTGGAGAGCGACCCGGCGATCCGGGTGGTGGTCCGTCGCGACCTGAATAAAAACAACGTGGCGGTGATCTCCGGCGGCGGCGCCGGCCACGAACCGGCGCACGTCGGCTTTATTGGTAAAGGCATGCTGACCGCCGCAGTCTGTGGCGATCTGTTCGCCTCGCCGAGCGTCGACGCGGTGCTTACCGCCATTCAGGCGGTGACCGGCGAGGCGGGCTGCCTGCTGATCGTAAAAAACTATACCGGCGACCGGCTGAACTTTGGCCTGGCGGCGGAGAAAGCGCGCCGTCTTGGCTACAACGTGGAAATGCTGATCGTTGGCGACGACATTTCGCTGCCGGATAATAAACAGCCGCGGGGCATCGCCGGTACGCTGTTCGTCCATAAGGTGGCGGGCTATTTTGCCGAACGCGGCTACAACCTCGCCACCGTTCTGCGCGAAGCGCAGTACGCCGCCAACCACACCGCCAGCATCGGGGTGGCGCTGGCCAGCTGCCATCTGCCACAGGAGGCCGACAGCGCGCCGCGCCATCAGGCCGGTCACGCCGAGTTGGGAATGGGCATCCACGGCGAGCCTGGCGCCTCCACCATCGCCACGCAAAACAGTGCGGACATCATCAACCTGATGGTGGAAAAACTGACCGCCGCCCTGCCGGAAACCGGCCGTCTGGCGGTGATGCTCAATAACCTCGGCGGCGTGTCAGTGGCCGAAATGGCGATCCTGACCCGCGAACTGGCCAACACGCCGCTGCAGGCACGCGTTGACTGGCTGATTGGCCCGGCCTCGCTGGTGACGGCCCTGGATATGAAGGGTTTCTCGCTGAGCGCCATCGTGCTGGAAGAGAGTATTGAGAAAGCGCTGCTGGCGGATGTGGAAACCGCCGGCTGGCCACGGCCGGTGCAGCCGCGGACAGTTAACATCATGCCCTCCACTCTCGCCAGCGCACGCGTCGACTTTACGCCCTCTGCCAACCCGCAGGTGGGCGATTACGTGGCCCAGGTGACCAGCACCCTCGTCGGGCTTGAAGATCATCTCAACGCGCTGGATGCCAAAGTGGGCGATGGCGATACCGGCTCCACCTTCGCCGCCGGGGCGCGTGAGATTGCCGACCTGCTGCAGCGCCAGCAGCTGCCGCTCAACGATCTACCCACGCTGTTCGCGCTCACGGGCGAACGCCTGACGGTGGTGATGGGCGGCTCCAGCGGGGTATTGATGTCGATCTTCTTCACCGCTGCCGGGCAGAAGCTGGAGCAAGGCGCCAGCGTGGCCGAGGCGCTGAACGCTGGTCTGGAGCAGATGAAATTTTACGGCGGCGCCGAGGAAGGCGACCGGACAATGATCGATGCTCTGCAGCCGGCGCTGACGGCGCTGCTGGCCGAACCGGAGAACCTGCAGGCCGCTTTTGCCGCGGCGCAGGCCGGCGCGGATCGCACCTGCCAGTCGAGCAAAGCCGGCGCCGGACGAGCGTCCTATCTCAACAGCGACAGCCTGCTCGGCAACATGGACCCAGGCGCCCACGCGGTGGCGATGGTGTTTAAGGCGCTGGCGGAACGATAAGCCTCCCCGGTGGCGCTGCGCTTACCGGGGCAACGTCACAGCGCCGTAGGGTAGGTCGGGTAAGGCGTTAGCCGACACCCGACAAAAAACGGCATCGCGGTTAGCCCGGATAAGGCACTACGCGCCGCTATCCGGGTTTTACCACGATGGCTTTTTACTTGCTGTGCCAGTACGCCTGCGAACGCACCAGCTGCTGATCGATGCTCTCATCTTCAAAGCGCGCCAGCAGCGATTTCACCACCGCGCCTTCACCGGTCAGCCAGATGAAATAATCCTCCGCCGGCACCTTCACCTGGGCCAGACGCTCGGCGACGAACGCCGGATTGTGGCCCACCACCCACTCGATGTTAAAGCCGTCGAGATCCGCCAAATAATCTTTATATGACGCATCAGCGATAGTGACGATGGCCGTCACCTGCGGCGTCACCGCCAGCTGACGCAATCCCAGCAGGCGACGACGCAGCGCCGGCATACCGGACTCATCGCAGACATATAACTGCCAGGCGTAATCCTCCGGCACCACCAGCGAGCCGCGCGGACCGCCGATCACCAGCTTATCGCCCACTTTTGCCTCCAGCGCCCAGCGGCTGGCAATTCCGCCATCGTGGATAAAGAAGTCATACGCCAGCTCATGGCGTTCGGCATCGTACAGCGGCGTATAGTCGCGGGTAGCAGGCCGCACGCCCTCACCCCAGTCGATCCCCTCCTCGGTCACCTGCGGCGGCGCAAACGCCGCGCCCGGCTCCGGGAAGAAAAGCTTGGTGTGGTCGTCAAAGCCGCGGGAAACGAAACCTTCCAGCGCCTCGCCTCCCAACACGATGCGCTGGAAGGCCGCGCCTGCGCGCTCCACGCGCAGCACCGTCAGCTCACGGAAACGCAGCTCATTGCGGACACGCTGCGGGTACTTGTCTGCTTTGGTTTTTGTCATCATCGATCGCCTTCGTGAACGGTAAATAGATATATCTAAACTCGATGCAAATGATAATGATTGCCAACTAAAAAGAATGCAAGTCTTTTTTTGATATAGTCAAAACAAACCGCATTAAAATACACACACCAAAAACAAATACATAAATATCAATATATTAAAAAATAAATCGTAACTTGCATTGCGAATATTCATTTTTTAGATATAAATTAGATATATCAAAAACAGCAGGAGGTAACCATGCGACATCATCATGAAGAGGGGCGTGGGCCACGCGGGCGCCACAGCGATCCCAGCGAACACGGCGAACATGGCCGCCGCGGCGGCGGACGTCGGCAGCGTTTCTTTGGCCACGGCGAACTGCGGCTGATTATTCTGGACATCCTCAGCCGCAGCGCCAGCCACGGCTATGAGCTGATCAAAGAGATCGAAACCCTCACCCAGGGGAACTACAGCCCCAGCCCGGGGGTGATCTACCCGACGCTGGATCTGCTCCAGGACCAGGGGCTTATCAGCGTGGAAGACGACAACGGACGCAAAAAAATCGTCATCAGCGAAGAGGGGAAACAGCTGCACGCGGAGAACCAGGAGCACCTGGCCCATATCCAGGCGCGTTTGCAGGCGCGGATGGTCGGCTGCGAGCTGCGCAGAGATCCGCAGATGAAGCGCGCGCTGGAGAATTTCAAAGCGGTCCTCGACCTGAAAGTGAACCAGCAGGCCAGCAGCGCCGCCCAGCTCAAGCAGATCATTGGCATTATCGACCATGCGGCGATGGAGATCTCCCAGCTAGACTAAGCCTCTTTTCTCACCATCGGCTGCCCCGCGCTGGGGCAGCCCGCACCACGACGGATCGTGCCGCTAAAGGCCGCAAGGCAGAAAATCTCGCCAGCTCAGGAATAAAACGTGCCAATAATGGCGCCATGAGATTAAATTTTACACATTTCGTCTTTTACTTTGCATTTATCCCGATTTTCACCGCTTCTGCCGAACTGGCGTAATCCCTGCAATACTTAATCCAGTATCGTGTGATACGTCCGCCCCAGGAGCACATTTTGAACAGGTTACCTTCCAGCGCATCGGCTCTGGCCTGCAGCGCACACGCACTGAATCTCATTGAAAAGCGCACGCTTGACCATGAGGAAATGAAAGCACTTAACCAGGAGGTTAGAGAATACTTTAAAGAGCATGTGAATCCGGGGTTTTTAGAGTATCGAAAATCGGTCACAGCCGGCGGGGATTACGGAGCCGTAGAGTGGCAAGCGGGAGGGTTAAATACGCTTGTCGACACCCAGGGACAGGAGTTTATCGACTGCCTTGGCGGGTTTGGCATCTTCAATGTAGGGCACCGTAATCCAGTTGTGGTATCCGCCGTCGAGAATCAACTCGCGAAACAACCGCTTCACAGTCAGGAACTACTGGACCCGCTACGCGCGATGCTGGCGAAAACCCTGGCGGCCTTAACGCCCGGCAAACTGAAGTACAGCTTCTTCTGCAACAGCGGTACCGAATCGGTAGAGGCGGCCATCAAGCTGGCGAAAGCCTATCAGTCGCCGCGAGGTAAATTCACCTTCATCGCCACCAGCGGCGCCTTCCACGGCAAATCGCTGGGGGCGCTGTCGGCCACCGCCAAGTCGACTTTCCGCAAACCGTTTATGCCGCTGCTGCCGGGCTTCCGCCATGTGCCGTTCGGCGATATCAACGCCATGCGCACCATGCTGAGCGAGTGCAAGAAAACCGGCGACGACGTCGCGGCGGTGATCCTTGAGCCGATTCAGGGCGAAGGGGGAGTGATCCTGCCGCCGACGGGGTATTTGCCGGCGGTGCGCAAACTGTGCGACGAGTTTGGCGCCCTGCTGATCCTCGACGAAGTGCAGACCGGTATGGGCCGCACCGGCAAGATGTTCGCCTGCGAGCATGAGAACGTTCAGCCTGACATCCTGTGTCTGGCGAAAGCGCTCGGCGGCGGCGTGATGCCGATCGGAGCGACGGTGGCGACGGAAGAGGTCTTCTCGGTGCTGTTCGACAACCCGTTCCTGCACACCACCACCTTCGGCGGCAACCCGCTGGCCTGTGCGGCGGCGCTGGCGACCATCAACGTGCTGTTGACGCAAAACCTGCCGGCGCAGGCGGCGCAGAAAGGCGATATACTGCTGGACGGTTTCCGCCTGCTGGCGCAGGAGTATCCGGACCTGGTGAATGATGTGCGCGGGAAAGGCATGCTGATGGCCATCGAGTTTGTCGATAACGAGATTGGCTACGACTTTGCCAGCGAGATGTTCAGGCAGCGGGTGCTGGTCGCCGGGACGTTAAACAACGCCAAGACGATCCGCGTTGAACCGCCGCTGACGCTCACCCTTGAGCAGTGCGAGCAGGTGCTGAAGGCGGCGCGTAAGGCGCTGGCGGCCCTGCGCGTCTCGGTTGCAGAGGCGTAATACACTGCCCCTCCCCCCGACCCTCTCTCCATGGGAGAGGGCCGGGGTTACCTTCTCCTCTGGTTTTCTCTCACACCTGCGGCAGCAGGCCGATAAAGCTGCGCTTCTGCCGCGGCTGCGACATCATCTCCTCCAGCTTTTCGACGCAGGCTAAATAGTGCGGGGTTTTCTTGTGCGCCAGCACCGCCTCATCGTCTTTATAGGCTTCGTAGATAAAAAAGCGGGTCTTCACTTCCGGATCCTGCAGGACATCAAAGCGCAGGTTGCCCGGCTCCCGCAGCGCGCCTTCGTGGTTGGCGCGAAATACCTCGAGAAACTCGTCGACCCGCTCCGGTTTGATATTGATCTCCACCAGCGTCACGTTCATTTCCGCTCTCCCTGTTTCTCTTCCTGCCAGAACTGGTACGCTTCGCGCGCGTTCAGATTCTCATGCACCACCTTTTTCACCGCCTTCAGCATCGCCCGTGGGGCGCTGGACTGGAAGATATTGCGTCCCATATCCACCCCGGACGCCCCCTGGTCGATCGCCCGCCAGCACATCTCCAGCGCCTCATGCTCCGGCAGCTTTTTGCCCCCGGCGATGACGATCGGTACCGGGCAGCTGGCGGTCACTTTCTCAAAACCGTCCTCAACAAAATAAGTCTTCACAAACTGCGCCCCCATTTCGGCGGCAATCCGGCTGGCCAGCGAGAAGTAGCGGGCGTCGCGGGCCATCTCTTTGCCGACGCCAGTGACCGCCAGGACCGGCATACCGTAGCGGTTGCCGGCGTCCACCAGTTTGATGATGTTATTGATCGACTGATGTTCGTATTCGCTGCCGATATAGACCTGCGCCGCCACCGCGCAAACGTTGAGACGCAGGGCGTCCTCCATCGCCACCGCCACGCATTCGTTGGAGAGTTCGCTTAAAATCGAGTTACCGCCGGAGGCGCGCAGCACCACCGGTTTATTGGTCGCCGCCGGTACCTGGCTGCGCAAAACGCCGCGGGTGCACATCAGCACGTCGGTCTCCTCAAACAGCGGCGCAATCGACAGGTCGATACGCTCCAGCCCGGTGGTTGGCCCCTGGAAGTAACCGTGGTCGAAGGCCAGCATGACCGTGCGGTTGCTGTGCGGATTAAAAATGCGCGCCAGCCGCGACTGCATGCCCCAGTCCAGCGAGCCGCAGCCTTTCAGGGTGTACAGCGTGTTCTGCTGCGGGCGGTCGAGGCCGAAGTCCTTGCCCTCTTTGATATCATCTAAATCAGCCATCTCATCCTCCGTCAGAAGTCGTAGTTATTGATGTTCTCTTTGCTGAACACCACGCGCTCCGGCAGCAACACGATACCGTTGCCCTTCGCCTCATACTGGTAGCCCTGCACGCTGTTCGGTTCGACCTTCAGCGAGCCGATATCTTTCACCTCAACGCTATCCCCGACGTTAAGATCGCCCTTTTTCAGTAATCGATCGGCGACGTTAACCGCAATTTTGCCCTGCTGAACCACATCCCACAGACCAAAGGCTTTCACCGTGCCGCGCTCCACGTAGGGGCGCATCACATTGGGTGTACTAAAGCCGACGATCGCCACGCCCTGACGCTTGAGGTTCTCCGCCGCCTGCGCCGCCGCCGGCAGGGCATTGGCATCCGGCGCGATAATGGCGTCGAGATCCGGATACGCTTTTAAGATCCCCTCGGCAGTTTGCAGCGATTTGGTGGCATCGTTATAGCCAAACTGGGTGGTGACGATTTGCCACTGCGGATGTTCTTTTTCGATTTTGGCTTTGGCTTCCTTCACCCACTGGTTCTGGTCGGTCACCGTCGGGCTGGAGTAGAAAAACGCCACTTTGGCAGCGGGCTTCGTCACCTGCTTTTCCGCCATCTCCACCAGCAGGCCGCCGAGCTGCTGCGGCGTGCCCTGATTGATATAGATGCTGCGGCACTCCGGCTTGGTATCGGAATCCCAGGTCAGGACTTTCACCCCGCGCTGCATCGCCCGCTTCAGCGCCGGACACAGGCCGTCCGGTGAGACGGCTGAGACGATAATCGCGTTGTAGCCCTGGTTGACGAAGTTGTTGATAAGCTGCACCTGGCCGGAGACGCTGGGCTCGGTTGGGCCGTCATAGGTGACATCCACGCCCAGCGCTTTCCCCGCCTCTTTCGCGCCGTTGCCGCCGCTGGTAAAGAAGCCGACGCCGACCAGCTTAGGAATAAAGGCGATGCGGTCCGCCGCTTGCGCGGTTGCCACGCTCATCGCCAGCGCCAGCGTGCTGACCTGCAGGATACGTTTTGTTTTCATTGTTGTGCTCCGATTGTTTTACGCGAGAAAAGACGCCGCCAGGTCGCGCGCACCCATTCACGGTGCAGGCTCAGCGAACGCCCCATCACCACCACAACCAACAGCGCCCCTGACAGCGCGCTCGACACCTGGTTGGGGATGCCGACCATCTGTAAACCCTGTTGCAGATACCCCACCAGCAATGCCGCCAGCGCGGTACCCAGTATCGATCCCGAGCCGCCGTAAATATTGGCCCCACCGAGCACCGCCGCGGTCAGCGCCGGCATCAGCAGGTCGCGGCCTAAATCCGAACGCGCCGAGCCGAAATAGGAGACCATCACCAGCGCCGCGACCGCCGAGGCAATACCGACCAGGCCATACAGCACATACGGGATGCCGTTCACCGACAGCGCCGCATAGCGCGCGGCGCGCGGGTTTTGCCCGAGTAAAAAGAGGTGGCGGCCAAAGCGCCCGCGATGGGCCAGCAGCCAGAAGAGAAAGGTGATACCCGCGAACAGCACCAGCGGCAGCGGCAGCCCGCCCAGAGTTAAATTGGCGAAGGCGGTGAAGCTGTCGGGAAAGCCGCCGATCCCCTCATAACCGGTGGCGCCGGCCATGCCGGAAAGCAGCAGCGCGCCGCCGCCGTACAGATACAGCGTCCCGAGGGTGATCACCAACGGGCTGATGCCGGTGTAGTGGATCAGCGCGGCGTTGATTAGCCCGCACAGCAGCCCCAGCAGCAACGTCAGCGACACCGCCAGCCACAGCGGCCAGCCCGCCTGGGTCATCACCCCGAGGGCGATGGCGCACAGTCCGATGGTCGAGCCCAGCGAAATATCGATCCCGCCGCTGATAATCACCAGCGTCAGCGGCAGCGCGACGATGCCGATGCAGATAAAGTCGCTGGTGCTAAAGAGCAGCATATTGAGATCCAGCATGCGCGGATTCAGCGCGCCGAACAGCAGGATTTCCACGACTAATAACGCCAGCAGCGCGCTTTCCCAGTTAAGCTTCAGCTTCATTTAAGCCACCTCTTTGCTTTTGCGTTCGGGAAAGCGGGCAACCTGTTTGCCCCCTTTGTTACCGGGCTGGAAACGACTGTACTTCAGCGCCCGCTGATGGCGGGCCAGCGCCTGGCGCAGGCGGCCATCAAGCACCAGCACCCCGAGCAGCACCAGGCCGGCGATAAAGTCATTCCACCAGGCGGGAAGGCGGAACAGCACCAGCACGGTGTCGATTTGGGTGAGGAAAAAGGCGCCGAGAAACGCGCCGAGCAGCGTACCGGTGCCGCCGAGCAGCGATATTCCGCCCAGCACGCAGGCGGCGATGGCTTTCATCTCCAGGCCGCTGCCGGTCTGATTGGGGACAAAGCCAATCTGCGCGGCGAAGACGATCCCGGCGCAGGCCGCCAGCATACCGTTGAGGGTAAAAGCCAGCATCCGCGTGCGATTGACCGCCACGCCCAGCTGGCGGGCAGCGGCGAGGTTATCGCCAACGGCATAGAAATCACGTCCAGAGGCGGTGCGCGACAGCAGCCAGCCGCCCGCCAGCAGCAGCGCCAGCACCAGCCAGCCCAGCGGCGAGACGCCGATAAACGCGGGCTCCGAAAGCGATTTCAGGCTGTCGGGCAAGCCTTCGATCCATTTCCCTCCGGTCCACAGCAGCATCACCCCGCGATACAACCCCAGCGTGCCGAGCGTCGCGACGATCGCCGGAATGCGCAGCCCCACCACCAGCAGGCCGTTAAAAGCCCCGGCCAGCGCGCCTATCGCCAGCGCGAAGGCGATCGCCGTCGCCAGCCCGTAGCCGTTGTTCAGCGCTACCCCAACGGCGATGGCGCTCAGGCCAACGGTGGAGCCCACCGACACGTCGATATTGCGGGTCAGCATCACCAGCGTCGCCCCCAGCGCCAGCAGGCACAGGATTTGTGAGCTGGCGAAAATCATCGCCAGCGTCTGCAGGCTGAAATAGGCCGGATTGAGCGCCACCAGCACGGCAAACAGCGCCACGATGGCAAAAAAGGCGCTCAGTTCGCGATTCTTGAATAACGTTTTCATGCCTGCCCTCCGAAGGCCAGGGTCATCATGCGATCGACGGTCACCGCCTGCCGCGCCAGCTCGCCGCTGTGGCGGCCCTGATGCATCACCAGCACCCGGTCGGCCAGACCGACGAACTCCTCCACATCGGAAGAGATCATCAGCACCGCCACATTTTGCGCGGCGACGCTTTTCAGCAGCTGATAGATATCGGCGCGGGCGGAGACATCCACGCCGCGCGTCGGCTCATCGACAATCAGCAGCAACGGATTAGCTTCCAGACAGCGCGCCAGCAGCACCTTCTGCTGGTTGCCGCCGGAGAGAGTGCGTACCGGCTGGTCGCCATCGGCCAGCTTGATCCCCAGCGCCCGGTGATAGCGCTCGACCACCGCCGCCTCCCGTTTCCCCTGCTGCCACCACGACGGCTGATTGAACATCACCGTGTTCCAGCGCACCGGCGCATCGAGAAACAGCCCGGAGACCTGGCGGTCTTCCGGCAGATAGACCAGCCCGCTGGCCAACCTGGCGCGGGTGCTCTCCTGACTAATCTCGCGGTTCTCCAGCCAGATCCTCCCGGCGCGCGGCGGACGCAGGCCGTATAAGGTTTCGGCAAATTCGGTGCGCCCGGATCCCACCAGCCCGGCAAGGCCGACGATCTCCCCGGCGCGGATCTCCAGACTGAGATCGATAAAACCTTCGCCAGTGAGATCCTCCACCCGCAGCACGGGAAAATCCTGCGCCTGGGTACGGCGGTTGCCCGGTAGCGCCAGCCACAGCTTTTGCGTGTCGCTCAGCGCATGGTCGCGGCTGGCCGGCGTCATGGCGCTGATAAGCTGTTGGTCGCCGTAGCCCGCCGTTTCGCCACTGAGCACCACTGCCCCGTCGCGCATCACCGACACATGGCTGGCCAGCTGGCGGATTTCCGGCAGTTTGTGCGAGATAAAGACGATCCCAACGTCCAGCGCCTGTAACGCGCGGATCTGGCTAAACAGTCTCTCGGTTTCACCCGGCGTTAAAGAGGCGGTGGGTTCATCCAGGATCAGGATCCGCGCCTCGCGCATCAGGCCGCGCAGGATCTCGACCATCTGTTGATCGGCCACTTCCAACGTGCTGGCGCTGGCATCGAGGTTGATCTGGCAGTTCAGCTGCTGCAGTTTTTCCTGCAGCCGCGCGGTGGTATCCGCCCGCTTCGGCAGACGAAAGAGAATGTTCTCGCGCACGCTGAGGTTGGGAAACAGCATTGGCTCCTGCGGCACCAGATAGATGCCCAGCTGGTGGGCCAACGCCGGGTTAAGGCGCGCAAACGCGCGTTCGCCGATCGTCAGTTCACCGCTATCCGGGGTTTCGACGCCGGCGATGATCTTCATCAGCGTCGATTTACCCGCGCCGTTGCCCCCCATCAGCGCATGCACCTGGCCCGCGCATAGCGTAAAGTCGATGCCCTTCAGCATGGCAACGCCGGAGAACTGTTTGCGGATCTGGCGAGCTTCAAGCAGTGGCTTCATCGTCGCGCCTCGTTTGAACAAATGATTTTTAAATTTAATAATGTTCAAAAGCGTAGACGGTGAACTATATTTACAACCGTGCGAAGATCACAGTTTGGCGCTTTAGATCGTCCGGAAAAAAGCGGCCAGAGATGAAAGATCCGTTTTGCCAGTCGGCTCACACTTTCCGGCCGCGCAATAGCGAACATATGATCTAAATTTTTATAAGAGTTCAATTTATGAGCGAAAAACGCATTACGGAAGACCATCGCTATGCCGGACTGGCGTTAGCCGAGGAAGAGCTGGTGGCGCGGGTGGCGTGGTGTTACTACCACGACGGCCTGACGCAAAACGACATCGGCGAGCGTTTGGGGCTGCCGCGGCTGAAGATTTCCCGCCTGCTGGAGAAAGGCCGCCAGTCCGGGGTGATCCGCGTGCAGATCAACTCGCGCTATGAGGGCTGTCTGGCGCTGGAAAGTGAACTCCAGCAGCGCTTTGGCCTCAAGATTGCCCGTGTGCTGCCGGCGCTCAACACCCCGCCGATGAATACCCGGCTGGGGATCGGTGCCGCGCAGTCGCTGATGGGCATTCTGCAACCGGGACAGCTGCTGGCGGTCGGCTTCGGCGAAGCCACCATGAGCTGCCTGCAGCATCTCAGCGGCTTTATCGGCTCGCAGCAGGTGCGACTGGTCACTCTCTCCGGCGGCGTCGGCCCCTATATGACCGGCATCGGCCAACTGGATGCCGCCTGCAGCGTCAGTATTATTCCGGCGCCGCTGCGGGTCTCGTCGGCGGAGGTCGCTGAGATCCTGCGCCGCGAATCCAGCGTGCGCGATGTGATGCTGGCGGCGACGGCGGCGGACGCGGCGGTGGTTGGCATTGGCGCTATCGATCAGCGGCGCGACGCGACCATTCTGCGCTCCGGCTATATCAGCGAGGGCGAACAGCTGATGTACGCCCGCAAAGGGGCGGTCGGCGACATTTTAGGTTATTTCCTGCAGGCCGACGGCCGGCCGGTAGAAGGACTGGAGATCCATCGGGAACTGCTCGGCGTGACCCTTGATGAGCTGGCGCAGCTGCCGACCATCGTCGGCGTCGCCGGGGGAGAACAAAAAGCGCAGGCGATTCATGCCGCTCTGATTGGCAAGCGCATTAATGGCCTGGTAACGGAAGAGACAACAGCACGCGCGGTGCTCGCACTGGCCTCCTGACGGCCCGGCGCCGCGCGACAACAGTGAGGCGCATGTCATGAGTTACCTGTTAGCGTTAGATGCCGGGACCGGCAGCATACGGGCGGTCATTTTCGATCTTAATGGCCGCCAGCTGGCGGTGGGCCAGGCCGAATGGAAACACCTGAGCGTCGATAACGTCCCCGGCTCGATGGAGTTCGACCTTACCACCAACTGGCAGCTGGCCTGCCAGTGCATTCGCCAGGCGCTCGACGCCGCCCGGCTCTCTGCCGCCGATATTCAGTCAGTCGCCTGCTGTTCGATGCGCGAAGGGATCGTCCTCTATGACCGCAACGGCGAGGCCATCTGGGCCTGCGCCAACGTTGATGCCCGCGCCAGCCGCGAAGTGGCGGAGCTTAAGGAGATCCACGACTATCGTTTTGAATCCGAGGTGTACGAGGTCTCCGGGCAAACGCTGGCGCTCAGCGCCATGCCACGCCTGCTGTGGCTGGCGCACCATCGTCCCGATATCTACCGCAAGGCGGCGACTATCACCATGATCAGCGACTGGCTGGCGGCGAAGCTTTCCGGCGAGCTGGCGGTCGACCCGTCAAACGCAGGCACCACCGGCATGCTCGATCTGTTCAGCCGCGACTGGCGTCCGGCGCTGCTGGATATGGCCGGGCTGCGCGCCGATATGCTCTCGCCGGTGAAAGAGACCGGCACGCTGCTGGGCGCCGTCACCGAAGCGGCAGCCCAGCAGAGCGGCCTGCGCGTCGGGACGCCGGTGGTGATGGGCGGCGGCGACGTGCAGCTCGGCTGCCTCGGGCTCGGGGTGGTACGCGCCGGGCAAAGCGCGGTACTCGGCGGCACTTTCTGGCAGCAGGTGGTCAATCTGCCGCAGGTGCGCACCGACCCGCAGATGAATATCCGCGTCAATCCTCACGTGATCCCCGGCATGGCGCAGGCGGAATCGATCAGTTTCTTTACCGGACTGACCATGCGCTGGTTCCGCGACGCCTTCTGCGCTGAAGAAAAGCTGATTGCCGAGCGTCTCGGCGTCGATGCCTATTCGCTGCTGGAGGAGATGGCCAGCCGCGTACCCGCCGGTTCCCACGGCGTGATGCCTATTTTTTCCGACGCCATGCACTTTAAGCAGTGGTACCATGCTGCGCCATCGTTTATTAACCTCTCCATCGATCCGGAGAAGTGCAATAAAGCCACCCTGTTCCGGGCCCTGGAGGAGAACGCGGCGATTGTCTCCGCCTGCAACCTGGCGCAGATTTCGCAGTTTTCCGGGGTGACTTTCGACAGCCTGGTGTTTGCCGGCGGCGGCTCTAAAGGCGCGCTGTGGAGCCAGATCCTCAGCGACGTCACCGGCCTGCCGGTGCGGGTACCGGTGGTCCGCGAAGCCACTGCCCTCGGCTGCGCCATTGCCGCCGGCGCTGGCGCCGGGCTGTACGGCGATATGGCCAGCGCTGGAGAAAAGTTAGTGAGCTGGCACCGCGAATTCAGCCCTAATCCGCAACATCGCGAGCTTTATCAGGAGATGATGAGTAAATGGCAGTCGGTGTATGCCGATCAGCTTGGTCTTGTCGATAGCGGGCTGACAACATCGATGTGGCAGGCGCCGGGTCTGGAACGCCGCCAGCGCGTTGCGTCTTCCCCCTCACCCTAACCCTCTCCCGGTGGGAGAGGGAACCGTCCGGCGCTGGCCTGAATACCAGTGCTGGTCCGCCTTTCTCCCTCTCCCTTTGGGAGAGGGCCGGGGTGAGGGGCAACGCTTCGCCGTTCTTTGAATCCCATCACAATCACCGCACTCCCCTTTTCCCTTTTTCTCCACGACGGCTAAATTAGTAACTCATCCGACCACATAACAATAATTTTACATTGGAAGCCATTATGAGCCGCTATCCGTCGCTTTTCGCCCCGCTTGAGCTGGGCTTCACCACCCTTAAAAACCGCGTGTTGATGGGCTCCATGCATACGGGTCTGGAAGAGCTGCCCGACGGCGCGCGGCGGTTAGCGGCCTTTTACGCCGAGCGCGCGCGTCACGGCGTGGCGCTGATCGTCACCGGCGGCATCGCTCCCGCCCCGTCCGGGGTGACCATGGCCGGCGGCGCGGTGCTCAACGATGCCAGCCATCTGGCGCATCATCGCCAGATCACCGACGCGGTACATCAGGAAGGCGGTAAAATCGCCCTGCAGATCCTGCACACCGGGCGCTACAGCTACCAGCCCGCGCTGGTCGCCCCTTCGCCTCTGCAGGCGCCGATAAACCGGTTCACCCCTCATGAGCTGAGCCACAACGAGATCCTCACGCTGATCGATGATTTTGCCCACTGCGCCCAGCTCGCGCGGGAAGCGGGCTATGACGGCGTCGAGGTGATGGGCTCTGAGGGCTATCTGATTAACGAATTCCTCGCCGCGCGCACCAACCAGCGCAGCGATCAATGGGGCGGCGATTACGCGCGCCGTATGCGTTTCGCCGTTGAAGTGGTCAAGGCCGTGCGCCAGCGCGCCGGCCACGATTTCATTATCATCTACCGTCTGTCGATGCTCGATCTGGTCAACGACGGCAGCACGCTGACGGAAGTCACCGAGCTGGCCAAAGCCATCGAGGCGGCGGGAGCGACCATCATCAACACCGGGATCGGCTGGCACGAAGCGCGCATTCCAACCATCGCCACGCCGGTACCGCGCGGCGCCTTTAGCTGGGTCACCCGCAAGCTGAAAGGCGCGGTGTCGATCCCGCTGATCACCACCAACCGCATCAACGATCCGCAGGTCGCGGAGGATATTCTCGCCCGCGGCGATGCCGATATGGTATCAATGGCCCGCCCGTTCCTCGCCGACGCCGAATTTATGTCAAAAGCGCAGAACGATCGCGCCGATCAGATCAACACCTGCATCGGCTGCAACCAGGCGTGTCTCGATCGGATCTTCGTCGGCAAAGTCACCTCCTGTCTGGTCAACCCGCGCGCCTGTCATGAAACCCTGATGCCGGTCCTGCCTGCCAACGCGCCTAAACGGCTGGCGGTGGTCGGCGCCGGGCCGGCCGGTCTGGCCTTTGCCGTTAACGCCGCCGCCCGCGGCCATCAGGTCACGTTGTTCGATGCGCTGCCGGAGATCGGCGGCCAGTTTAATATCGCCAAACAGATCCCCGGCAAAGAGGAGTTCCACGAGACGCTGCGTTACTACCGCACCATGCTCGATCTTAACGGCGTCGATCTGCGCCTGAACACCCGCGTTACGGCAGACGATCTGCTGGCGTTCGATGAGACGATCCTCGCCACCGGTATCGCCCCGCGCCTGCCGGCGATCGCCGGGATCGATCATCCCAAGGTGCTCAGCTACCTGGATGTCTTGCGCGACAAAGCGCCGGTTGGCGCGAAGGTGGCGATCATCGGCTGCGGCGGCATCGGCTTCGACACCGCGATGTACCTAAGCCAGTCGGGCGTGGCCACCAGCCAGGATATCGGCGAGTTCTGCCGCGAATGGGGTATCGATACCAGCCTGCAAACGGCGGGAGGGCTGCGTCCTGAAGGCCCGCAGCTGAGTCAAAGCCCGCGACAGATTGTGATGCTGCAGCGCAAAGCGAGCAAACCGGGCGAAGGGCTCGGCAAAACCACCGGCTGGATCCATCGCGCGACGCTGCTGGCGCGCGGCGTGAAAATGATCCCGGCGGTCAGCTATGAGAAGATCGATGATGAGGGGTTACATGTGACTATCGGCGGCGAACGCCAGCTGCTGGCGGTGGATCATGTGATTGTCTGCGCCGGTCAGGAGCCGCGCCGCGAGCTGGCGGAACCGCTGCGCGCGGCAGGGAAAACGGTGCATTTGATCGGCGGCTGCGACGTGGCGGCGGAGCTGGATGCGCGCCGGGCGATTGCCCAGGGCACGAAGCTGGCGCTGACGATTTAGCCGTGTCCCGGGGGCGGCGCGATGCGCCTTCCCCGGGCTACCACGATAATCCCGCACGCTAGCCCGGCTAAGGCGTCAGCCGGTAGCCGGTAGCCGGGGAAACAGCAACACGAATCAGCGCTGCTTACGCACCTTGGTCGCTTTCAAAATGACGAACTTATTGTTCGTCGCAATCGTCGTGCAATTACCAAACGCGCGCTTCAGCTTACGGAAGTAATCGAGGTGGCGGTTGCCGACGACGTACAGCTCGCCGCCGTATTTCAGGCTGCGGCGGGCGTCGTTAAACATCTGCCAGGCAATATGGTCGGTAATGGCGTGCTGCTGATGGAACGGCGGATTGCACAGGATCGCCGTAAAGCGGTCCGGCTCAATGCCGGAGAGCGAGTTGTTGACCATAAATTCACAGCGGTCGATATCGTCCGGCAGGTTGTGCTCGACGTTCAACCGGCTGGAAGCCACCGCCATGTGCGACTCATCGGTGAACATGACCCGCGCGTTCGGGTTCTGCGCCAGCGCCTGCAGGCCAATCACCCCGTTGCCGCAGCCGAGATCGGCGATCTCGCCTTCTAAATTAGACGGTAAATGCTGCAGGAAGAAGCGCGCGCCGATATCCAGACCGCTGCGGGCAAAAACGTTGGCATGGTTGTGGATGGTCCACGGCGTGCCGTCCAGCTTCCAGCTGTAGGTTTGCGGCGCATCGGCCAGCTCAGGGGCGGTGAAAACGCAGTGGATCAGACGCGCTTTTTTCCATGCCAGCGAGGTGGTGGTGGTACCGAGAATTTTTTCAAACAGCGCCAACGTCGAGTTATGCACATCGCGGGCTTTCGCCGCGGCGATAATACGGGTTTCCGGCGTCACCACTTGGCGCAGGGCGCGCAGCTGCTGTTCCAGCAGCGCCAGCTGCTTTGGCACCTTAATCAGCACCAGCGCCGGCGCGGCCGGCAGCGGGCTCAGGCTATCCTGAAAGCGCACACTCTCTTCATCAATGCCGTTCATCCGCAGGTTGTGGCGGGTCGCCAGCTCGGAAATAAAGGAATCGTTGATGCTGACGGGGTTGCGCTCCGCCAGCGCGCAGGCGAGCGCGCCGAAGCCGTCGTTGAAGATGAGCGTCAGGCCGTCGACGTCATTCACCTGTTGTAGCAGATATTCATCCGCCGCTTCCCACGCCTGAAGCGCTTCTTCTTCAGCGTTAGGTGGGAACCGCTCTAATGTGAATAACTCACCGTTTAACTCTGCCTGGCTCATCGCCTCTCCGCCTCCGGAATAGTAAAACCCGCGAGTTTATACGCAAATCCTGTCCAGTTGAAGAGAGATCGCTGATCATCGCCGCTCAGCGTAGATCGCCCTCGTCATCGGCTTGCAGCAGCGTTATCGACGCGCGGGCGCCGGGCATCAGCTGCTGCAGATAGCCTACCAGCCGCTCTCCCGCCTCTTGCAGGGCCGACAACGGCATCGCCGGCAGGCTTTCGAGAATAAACCACATCGTCTGCGCGCCGCTGTCCAGCCGGGTACGTACGCCCTGTCGCCAGTTCCAGCGTCGGCAGGTTACGCCTATATCATCCCGCCAGATGACTTCGCCCGGCTCCGGATATTCCACCACCGGCTCCGCCGATTTTAGCGTATCGAATGGCTCATCGCCGCGGGCAATGGCCAGCCGCGGTTCGCCACGGTAGGCGGCCAGATTTTCCCCACCGACCGGGACGGCATAGCGAATGCTGATCGCGTTGTAGATATCCACTACCGGATCGATGGCCGGCAGGCTCCCCTCTTTCAGCACCCGCTTGCGCAGCGCCTGCGCCGAACAGGGGGTACGTTTCGCCTTCGCGCCGAAGGCGCTGAAGGCTTCATCCCATGCCGCCAGGTGCGCTTGCGCCCAGGGCACATCATCCTGCTGCACCGCCTGGCAGGCCTCGGCCAGCACCTGCTCCGCGATGGCGGGGTTGGCCACCGGCGCACTCTCCACCACAATACTTAATGCCCGAAAGCCCGGCGCCAGGCGGCTGACCGCAGATTCGATTGACGGCGTTACGCTACGCATTCGATAATCCTGTAATGACCAATTTGTTTCATCATAGTGACCAATGAACGTAAAAGTCAATATAACGACCGATTCAGGAGCTGATGTCGACCAGGTAAGTCGCGCCGTCGCCACGCGGCTGAAGGCCTACCGTAAAGCGAAAAAAATGTCGCTGGACGAGCTGTCGCGCCGGGCCAGCATCAGCAAAGGTATGCTGGTCGAGATGGAAAAAGAGGCCGCCAACCCCAGCATTGCGATCCTCTGCAAACTCGCCGCCGCGCTGGGCGTTTCGGTGGCGGATATCGTCAATGTGGCAAGCGAACCCGCGTTGCATATTATTCCCGCCGAGCAGATCCCCACCCTCTGGCAAGGCCCGCTGGGAGGCAGCGCCAGGCTTCTCGCCGGCACCGCCGGGCCGAATATGATTGAGCTGTGGCGCTGGGAGATGCAGCCCGGCGAAGCCTTTACCTCGCCCGGCCACCCGGCGACGACCTTCGAGCTGCTGCACGTGGAAGCCGGCGCGCTGACGCTGACGCTTGGCGAGACCTGCCGCACGGTGGCGGTCGGAGAATCCGCGGTGGCCCGCACCGAAATAGAGCACGGTTACCGCAATGAGGGTACTGCGCCGCTGGTCTTTACCATGACCGTGGCTGAACTGCCCTCCTGACAGACGTAATGATAAGACGATGACAAAACTCATTTATTTACAGGGCTATCCTGAATCGCTGCTGGCGCAGGTGACCACGTTAATCGAGCAAGACCGCCTCGGCGAGGTGCTGCAAAAGCGCTATCCGCAAGGGCACGACGTTAACAGCGATAAAGCGCTATATCAGTACACCCAGGACTTGAAAAACCGCTTTCTGCGCGGCGCGGCGCCGATCAACAAAGTGATGTATGACAGTAAGATCCACGTGCTGAACAATGCGCTCGGCCTGCATACCGCCATTTCCCGCGTTCAGGGCGGCAAGCTGAAAGCCAAAGCGGAGATCCGCGTGGCGACGGTATTTCGCGACGCGCCGGAGGCCTTTCTGCGCATGATCGTGGTTCATGAGCTGGCGCATCTGAAAGAGAAGGATCACAACAAGGCTTTCTATCAGCTGTGCTGCCATATGGAGCCGCAATACCACCAGCTGGAGTTCGACACCCGCCTGTGGCTGACGCACCTTTCGTTGAAGCGTTCTGCGTAGTCACGCACTGGTTTTGTCATGGGGGCATGATAGAGTGGCGACAGGTTCCCTTTAATGGAGTTCGTCACCGTTTATGATACGTTTCGCAGTTGTTGGCACAAACTGGATCACTAAGCAGTTTGTCGATGCCGCCCATGAAACCGGCAAATATAAACTTTCCGCCATCTACTCCCGCAGCCTCGAACAGGCGCAAGCCTTCGCCAATGACTATCCGGTCGAGCATCTGTATACCTCGCTGGAGGCGCTGGCGCAAAGCGACGCCATTGATGCGGTGTATATCGCCAGCCCGAACTCCCTGCACTTCCCGCAGACGCGGCTGTTCCTGAGCCACAAGAAGCACGTCATTTGCGAAAAACCGCTGGCGTCGAATCTACAGGAGGTCGAGGCGGCCATCGCGGTGGCGAAAGCCAACCACGTGGTGCTGTTTGAAGCCTTCAAAACCGCCAGCCTGCCCAACTTTCTGCTGCTGAAGGAAACCCTCGGCAAAGTGGGTAAACTGCGTAAAGCCTTCATTAACTACTGCCAGTACTCTTCGCGCTATCAGCGCTACCTCGACGGCGAAAACCCCAACACCTTTAATCCGGCGTTCTCCAACGGTTCGATTATGGATATCGGCTTCTATTGCCTGGCGTCCGCTGTGGCGCTGTGGGGCGAACCGCGGGCCGTTCATGCCACCGCCAGCCTGCTGGACAGCGGCGTGGACGCCCAGGGCACCGTGGTGCTGAGCTATGACGACTTCGACGTGACGCTGCATCACTCCAAGGTGAGCGACTCGGCGATCCCCAGCGAAATTCAGGGGGAAGAGGGGGTACTGGTGATCGAAAAAATCTCCGAGTGCCAGAAGCTGGCGTTTGTGCCGCGCGGCGGCAAAGCCCAGGACCTGACGCAGCCGCAGCATATCAATACTATGCTGTATGAGGCGGAGACCTTCGCGCGGCTGGTGGAAACAGAGGATGTCGACCATCCGGGCCTGGCTGTGAGCCGTATCACGGCGAAACTGTCGAGCGAAATTCGTCGCCAGACCGGGGTGATCTTCCCGGCCGATACGCAGCCGCTGGCGTAAAAGAGTGTAAAGGCCCGTCTGGCCGCCATTGACGAAAACCGCCTCGTGACATATTTTGTTACGAGCAAAGGGGAGTAACTTCCTTGCCGGCCGATCGTCATTACGATGCGTGTAATACCGCATCCGGTCGCCGGGCAATCACCAAAGCCCATCGCGATGAACTTTGGTTGTTGTAAGTGAGACCTTGCCGGAAGGCGAGGTCTATGCATAAAAGCGCAGCGGCTGCCGTCTTCCGACGTCAGCCGTTTTTGTTTTTATGTAAGGAATATCAAATGAATACTGTCGGCACGCCGTTGCTATGGGGTGGATTCGCTGTCGTCGTCGCGATCATGTTGGCGATCGACCTGCTGCTTCAGGGACGACGCGGTTCGCATAGCATGACCATGAAGCAGGCCGCTGGCTGGTCTATCCTCTGGGTCACACTTTCTCTGTTGTTCAACGCCGCGTTCTGGTGGTATCTGGTGCAAACCCAGGGCCGCGCCGTCGCCGATCCGCAGGCCCTGGCCTTCCTCACCGGTTATCTGATTGAAAAAGCGCTGGCGGTCGATAACGTCTTCGTCTGGCTGATGCTGTTCAGCTACTTCGCCGTGCCGCCTGCTCTGCAGCGCCGGGTGCTGGTGTATGGCGTCCTCGGGGCGATTGTTCTGCGCACCATTATGATCTTCGCCGGCAGCTGGCTTATCTCCCAGTTCGACTGGCTGTTGTACGTCTTCGGCGCCTTCCTGCTGTTTACCGGCGTGAAGATGGCGCTGGCGAAAGAGGATGATTCCGGCATCGGCGACAAACCGCTGGTGCGCTGGATCCGCAGCCATCTGCGAATGACCGATAAAATCGAGAGCGAGCGCTTCTTCACCCGTAAAAACGGGGTGCTGTTCGCCACGCCGCTGCTGCTGGTGTTGATTCTGGTCGAGCTGAGCGATGTGATATTCGCCGTCGACAGTATCCCGGCGATCTTCGCGGTCACCACCGACCCGTTTATCGTGCTGACCTCGAACCTGTTTGCCATTCTCGGCCTGCGCGCCATGTACTTCCTGCTGGCGGGGGTCGCTGAGCGCTTCTCGATGCTCAAATATGGCCTGTCGGTGATCCTGGTGTTTATTGGCGTGAAGATGCTGATCGTCGACTTCTACCATATCCCGGTCGCCATCTCGCTGGGGGTCGTGGGCGGCATCCTGACCGTCACGCTGTTGATTAACGCCTGGGTCAACAAGCAGCACGACAAGCAGCGCAAACTGCCTGAATAACCTGCCTGGCGCGCCGTCGGCTCCCGCTGGCGGCGCGGTAATCGGCTATAGCAGACCTTCTCATAACGAGAATGCCTGCTCATGTCACAATTATGTTACTGCGTAGTTAAAAAATAAGATCCAGATTAAAATCACAGTATTTTACGCTTCCCGCCAGGCTTTCTTTCCGTATACTCGGCTATGCAAACATCTATTTACATCCTGACATAAACGTAACAAATAATACGTGGCTGGGATGGCTTGCTACATCACTGGAAGGAATGAATTATGACAACACGCACTCCCCCATCAGGGTGGCTCTCCCGCCTGGCGCAAGGCAGCCTGGTGAAACAAATTTTAATCGGCCTGGTGCTTGGCGTGCTGCTGGCGCTGGTCTCTAAGCCAGCGGCTATCGCCGTCGGCCTGCTGGGGACCCTGTTCGTCGGCGCGTTAAAGGCGGTAGCGCCGGTGCTGGTATTGATGCTCGTCATGGCCTCGATCGCCAACCATCAGCACGGACAAAAAACCAGTATTCGCCCTATTCTGTTTCTCTATCTGCTGGGCACCTTTAGCGCGGCGCTGACTGCGGTGTTGTTCAGTTTTCTCTTTCCGTCGACTCTGCACTTAACCACCGCCGCCGACAGCATCACGCCGCCGTCGGGGATTGTTGAGGTGCTGCGTAGTCTGCTGATGAGCATGGTGTCCAACCCGGTCGACGCCCTGCTGAACGCCAACTATATCGGTATTCTGGTGTGGGCGGTGGGGCTTGGCTTCGCCCTGCGCCATGGTAACGACACCACGAAAAACCTGATCAACGATATCTCCCACGCGGTGACCTTTATCGTTAAAGTGGTGATCCGCTTTGCGCCGCTGGGGATCTTCGGCCTGGTCTCTTCCACCCTGGCGACCACCGGTTTTGAAACGCTGTGGGGCTACGCCCAGCTGCTGCTGGTACTGGTGGGCTGTATGCTGCTGGTGGCGCTGGTGATTAACCCGCTGCTGGTGTTCTGGAAGATTCGCCGTAACCCCTATCCGCTGGTGCTGACTTGCCTGCGCGAAAGCGGCGTCTACGCGTTTTTCACCCGCAGCTCCGCCGCCAATATTCCGGTGAATATGGCGCTATGCGAGAAGCTGAACCTGGATCGCGATACCTATTCGGTCTCCATTCCGCTGGGGGCGACCATCAATATGGCGGGCGCGGCAATCACGATTACCGTGCTGACGCTGGCGGCGGTCCATACGCTGAACATTCCGGTGGATCTGCCGACGGCGCTGTTGCTGAGCGTGGTCGCTTCGCTGTGCGCCTGCGGCGCCTCCGGCGTGGCGGGCGGTTCGCTGCTGCTGATCCCGCTGGCCTGTAATATGTTTGGTATTCCGAACGATGTGGCGATGCAGGTGGTTGCCGTCGGCTTTATCATCGGCGTGCTGCAGGATTCCTGCGAAACCGCGCTGAACTCCTCCACCGACGCCCTGTTTACCGCCGCCGCCTGCATGGCGGAAGACGACCAGCTGGCGAAAAACGCCCTGCGCAGTTAATGCCTTTCCCCTCCGCTACCGCGCGGAGGGGCTCTCTTCCTGCACCGCGTTTTCAACCCTGAACGGATCGATACCCCGCTTTTGCATCCGGCGGAAGCGAATGATATTCAGGCCGTTGACGATCAGGAAACTGCCTTCAATCAGCGTCCCGCCAATCGAACCCAGCCACAGGTTATGCGTCACCCAGCAGGCGGTGGAGCACCACATCACGCAGCGGACGGTCAGCCCTTTACAGCGAAACAGCGCCCAGGTGCTGGCGACAGTGCCAATAATCGGCAGCAGCTCCATAGCATGCTGCAGCTTGCCAAGGCCGAGGATCAACGTCAGCAGGATAAAGACTGTCATCACCCACAGGCTGCGGGTGCGCAGGGAAATGACCGTGCGGAGCGCATTAAGCCCGGCGCTCATCCCGGCAGGCGCGGCGCCCATCAGGAAAAAATGGACGCCGATAACGGCGCTATAGACCGCCAGCTGAAGCCTGAAGCGACGTTCGTCGCGGTTGATAAAGGTGGTAATGCCGATAAGAAAGGCGATGACGCCGACGCCCTGAGCCAGCCAATACGCGGTCATGAAAGCTCCCTGAGAGAAAAAACAAACGGCGCTTCACAGGCTGAAACGCCGCTGCTGCTTACCCGATGACGCTGCGCTATCAGGCCAATGCACGATCAACGCCGCCCGGGCGCCAATATGAATGCGCCTTTACAGGGTAACACCGCTTTTAAAGATGGCCAGCTCGCGGAAGTCATTCTGCTCATTACAGGTCGGTTTGCCGTTGGCGAAAGCCACAATGGTATCCACGAACTCCTCCAGCAGCTGTGGCATCGCTTTGCCGTGGATCAGCTGTCCGGCATCGAAGTCGATCCAGTGCTTTTTCTTTGCCGCCAGCTCGCTGTTGGTGGCGATCTTCACCGTCGGCACAAAGCCGCCGTACGGTGTGCCGCGGCCGGTGCTGAACAGCACCATATGGCAGCCGGCGCCGGCCAGCGCGCTGGTGGCGACGGCATCATTGCCTGGCGCGCTCAGCAAGTTCAGACCATGAACCTTCAGACGTTCGCCGTAGCGCAGGACATCCACGACCTGGCTGGAGCCCGCTTTCTGGGTACAGCCCAGCGACTTATCCTCGAGGGTGGTGATCCCCCCGGCCTTGTTGCCCGGCGAGGGGTTTTCGTAAATAGGCTGGTCGTGCGCGATAAAGTACTGCTTAAAGTCATTGACCATAGTCACCAGCTTGTCGAAGGTCGCTTCGTCGCGGCAGTGGCTCATCAGCAGCTGTTCAGCGCCGAACATCTCCGGCACTTCGGTCAGCACGGTGGTGCCGCCGTTGGCGATCACGTAGTCTGAGAAGCGCCCCAGCATCGGGTTGGCGGTAATACCGGACAGGCCGTCAGACCCGCCGCACTCGAGGCCAAACTTCAGCTCGCTCAGCTTACCCGGCTGACGTTTATCCTGACGCATCACGTCATACAGCTGGTGGAGATGCGCCACTCCCGCCTCCACTTCATCGTCCTGATGCTGACAAACCATAAAGTGCACGCGCTGCGGATCATACTCGCCCAGCGTTTCGCGAAAGGCCTCCACCTGGTTGTTTTCACAGCCAAGGCCCACCACCAGCACCGCCCCGGCGTTCGGATGGCGAACCATATTCTGCAGCATGGTGCGGGTATTGAGGTGATCGTCCCCGAGCTGCGAGCAGCCATAGGTATGGCTGAAGAGATGCACCCCATCGATGTCCTCCGCGCCGTTTGCCTCTTTCAGAAAACGGTTCTGCATCTGGCGGGCCATGGCGTTGACGCAGCCGACGGTCGGCAGGATCCACAGCTCATTGCGCACGCCGACGTCACCATTGGCGCGACGATAAATCTGCACTTCGCGATCCGCTGGCTGCGGCGGTTGGGCAACCTGCTCCGGTTGATAGCGATACGCGTCAAGGTCGCTGAGATTGGTGCGCGTATTGTGCGCATGGACATGCTCGCCCGGCGCGATATCCGCCAGCGCATGGCCAATCGGCAGCCCATACTTAACGACGTTTTCCCCTTTCGCGATAGCGCGCAGTGCAAACTTGTGTCCGCGAACGATATCCTGACCGAGGGTGACCGGGTCATTGTCGATCGTCACCACGCTACCGGCCGTCATATCCGCCAGCGCGACCGCGACGTTATCCTGCGAATGGATTTTGATGTATTGCATATCAACCGACCTCTGGTCTTAGTTCAGTTCAATGGCGAAATAGTCACGCGCATTGTTAAAGCAAATGTTTTTCACCATCTCGCCCAGCAGCGCGATATCCGCAGGCGCTTCGCCGGCCGTCACCCAACGGCCGATCATCTGGCACAGAATGCGGCGGAAGTATTCGTGGCGCGTGTAGGAGAGGAAGCTGCGGCTGTCGGTCAGCATCCCGACAAAGCGGCTCAGCAGGCCGAGCTGCGCCAGCTGGGTCATCTGCCGCTCCATGCCGTCTTTCTGATCGTTGAACCACCAGCCGGAGCCGAACTGCATCTTGCCCGGCATCCCTTCGCCCTGGAAGTTACCGATCATGGTGCCCAGCACTTCGTTATCGCGCGGGTTCAGGCAGTAGAGAATGGTTTTCG
>PPYF01544344.1_pt1 | contig 54336 bp, 51 predicted proteins | sample 1559871 | NCBI WGS metagenome assembly PPYF01 (sample SAMN08240021, study PRJNA423297) | Human gut metagenome, whole genome shotgun sequencing project.
GATGAAAGTCTGACATGCCTTTATAAGTACGCATACTTCTAAAATTTGTGTCAACTTTTTTTAGTACACTACAGACTCTGCCCAGGGATAAATAATTATACCGAACTCACGTTAACTACCGTAAAAACCTCTCGTTTTTCGGCAAAGTCAGTGCGCGGTGTGCGTTTTTCCCGTATAAAATGCCTAAAATCAAAAAAATACATTTATTTTGCAATTAATATTGCCATCTTCTGCTTTTCTGAAGAAACTTCGCCCGTGCAACCGTTTATATTCAGAACAGAGGGTCGTCATACAGTTGTTTCACCAACCTTTCTCATCTCTATGAAAAATCACCGCGTAGCCGTAGTTCTCGTCACCCTTTTTCTGATGTCCTGCAATCGTTTGCCGGCCGATAACCCGCCGGCCGACCGTTCCCGGGCCGATGCAGATACCACGGCTGTCGATTCTCTCGCAGCAGAATCTCCTGCGCCAGCTGAAAAACCGAAGCCATTGTCACCCAAGGATATCCGTCTCGACACCGCTTTGCTCTACGACCGTTATACCCTTGCGGATACCTATGAGTATCAAAAGGTGAAGCGGAGCTTCAAGTGGGACCAGATGCGTGAGGCGCTTGCGCTGATAGAGAATATGCAGCAGGATTCCCGCAGGTGGGTAGTGATGCAGAATTACAGGAACATGAATCGTGAGGCTCCGCTGGTGAAGCGGTTTGTGCGCAATGTCTACAAGCGTGTGGCCGATACGCTCGGCGTGGAGCGCTACCAGTCGGTTCCGCTTTATGCTCCCACCGATACCCTCGAGCCCGAAATCTATGGCCGCGACGGCACGCTCGCGCATCTTTGTGAAACGACGGAGCAGTTCTACCGCATCCAGATGCCGGCCACCGGCAAGGAGTGGTATGTACCCCGCTGTTATGTCCGCCTGTTGCCCGACAGCACTCGTTTCCGTCACGTCATCGTTGTCGACCGCAAGGACCAGAATATCGCTACGCTGGAATGGAGCGAGCGCGGCAAATGGCTCATCCGCAGCAAGAATCCCGCTACGACGGGGCAGTACAAGCCGCCTTATGCCCAGCGCACTCCGCTCGGCATGTTCCTCAAGCAGGAACAGAAGCGGAAGATGGTGTTCCTCAAGGACGGGTCGGCGGCCCACGGCGGTTATGCCCCCTATGCCAGCCGTTTCACCAATGGCGCCTATATTCACGGCGTGCCGGTCAATGTGCCGCAAACCAAGGAGATTGAATACAGCTGGTCGCTCGGCACGACGCCGCGTTCTCACATGTGCGTGCGCAACGCCACGTCGCATGCCAAGTTTGTGTACGAGTGGGCGCCGGTTCGCCAGTCATTGGTCGTTGTGATAGAGTGAACCCGCATGTTGCCGTTCCGGCTCCTGTGCGGCATGAAGGGGTACCCCGGCTGCGGAGGGTACGCCGTGAATAGTAAAATCCGGTTCCTTCTCATTTTTAACACTCTGTGCATGAGCCGTCTGCGTAAAAAGTAGTAATTTTGCGTCGTTTAAGTAAAAAAGCGTCGCGCCATGCAAAAGATATTCCTGACCGTCTTTCTCACCTTTCTTCCGCTGTTGGGGCAACCCCGCACGGGATGTCCTGAAATCAAGATGCCGCACACCGCGGCCCATACGGCAGCCGTTCTCTATGAGGACCTGCAGCTCGAAGGGAAACTGAGTGAGGAAGCGCTCCGGCTGGCCGTTGCCGGTTATGAGAAGATAACCGGGCGCAAGCGCGACGTCCTCACCGTAATCGACTTTTCCAAGCCTTCCACCGAGGAGCGCCTGTTTGTCATCGACATGCGGGAGCGGCAGTTGCTGTTCTCTTCTGTGGTGGCGCACGGGCGCAACAGCGGCGGCGTCTATGCCACCGATTTTTCCAATCGCGACGGGTCGCACCAGAGTTCGCTCGGTTTCTATCTGACGGAAAACACCTATCAGGGAAAAAACGGTTATTCGCTTGTGCTCGAAGGGCTGGAGAAAGGAGTGAACGACAATGCCCGCCGCCGTGCCATCGTCGTGCATGGTGCCAGCTATGCCAATCCTTCCGTCATCCGTTCCGGTGGACGCCTAGGGCGCAGTTTCGGCTGTCCCGCCTTGCCCACCCGTCTCAATCGCCCCATTATTGATGCCATCAAGGGCGGCAGTGTGCTCTATATTTATGCGGACGACGAAAAATATCTGGCTCAAAGCCCCATTCTGAATGACAACGGCTCGCGTCCGGCCGAGCAGAACCCCGATACACAGGCCTGATGTGCCTTTTTTCCCTACGGTGAAGCCCCGCGTTGTTCCGGTGGCTCCCACCTGTGACGGGTACCGCCTCCGTGCGGCAATTTTTCCTGCTGTGGCAGGCGGAAGTTGCCTTGCGGAGGCGGTACGTTTGTTGAGAGGGTATGGCAGAGTCGGGGCGGCGGGAATCCCCGTTGCGTCCTGCCCCGGCGTTTTTCCTTGCGGTAGCCGGAACATCCGTTTTTTCCGCTTCAGCGCACCGCTATCGGTTCGAGCCAGTCCTCATTGGGCCATTGCGGCAGGAAAAAGAGCGGTCGTTCCACACCGCCCGCGCCGCTCCAGTCCACCCGGCGCAGAAACCGGAAGTCCGGTCTTCCGAAGTCGAATGAACGTCCGTACAGCAGCAGGGCACCGCGGCATTCGTCCGCTTTCCACAGACCGCCGCCGTAGGGGCAGCGCTCTCCCGCTTCGAGCAGGTCGCGATGCAGATAAACGTGGCCGAATTTCAGCACACCGTCCTGGTTGATGATAAATTTCTGATACATGGTTCTGTTGTTGGAAAAGGTTGCTTTCCGGTGCCGGCCGGAAGGGGCGGGGTGAGAACTTGCATTTCCCTCCCTCCTTAACGGCCGCCGGGAGTCATCTGCCGGTCCGGGCGCGTATGGCCTATTGCCACACGGTGGCCACGATGCGGCGGCTGCCGCCTTCGTCCCTGAATTCACACAGATAGATGCCCTGCCAGGTGCCCAGGTTGAGGCGGCCGTTGGTAATGGGGAGAGTCAGTTCCGCCCCCATCAGTGCACATTTCACGTGAGCCGGCATGTCGTCGGGGCCTTCCAGGCGGTGAAGGTAATGGGCGGCGCCGTCCGGCACCATCCGGTCCAGCGTTTCGGCCAGGTCGGTCCGCACGTCGGGGTCGGCATTCTCGTTGATGCAGAGGGCGCACGAAGTGTGTTGCACGAACAGGTGGAGCAGTCCGGCCTGTGGCAGCGGCTGGGGCAGGTGTTCCAGGATTTCGCGCGTAATCAGATGGCAGCCCCTGCGCCGGGGCGCCAAGTTGAAAGAGGTTTGTTGTATCATATTTCTTTTTACAGGTGAGCAGGTTTCGCCGTGTCCAATCCGGTATTTGGGTTCACGCTCCGTCTTAGCCTTCGTCTTTTGTTGTGATGGGTCGGAGTTTCCGCATTTCCACCGGTCCGTGGAGAGGCGGCAGATGCCGAGTTGTGGCCGGGCAGCCCGGTTGCCCTGTTTGTCGCAGGCGTCGCGTGGGCTGCGTTTGGACAAAAGAGGCATGTCGGCGCGTTGGGTCGTCTGGACTTTTGCGCGCCGTTGTCCCGCAGCGTGTCCGCGTCAGGCATCGCCGTCGGACAGCAGGGAAAGGTAGCGTTCGCCGGTGTCGGGCAGCATCACCACGAGGCGCTTGCCCCGGTAGCTGTCGCTTCGGGCCAGCGTGAGAGCCGCTGCCACCGCCGCTCCCGAAGAGATGCCGGCCAGCAGTCCTTCCTTCCGGGCCAGCATTCGCATGGTGGCCATCGCCTCTTCGTCCGTTACCTGCATCACGCGGTCCACCACGTCTGCATCATAATTACCCGGCACGAATCCGGCGCCGATGCCCTGAATGCGGTGGCTTCCTGCAGTGCCGCCCGAGAGCACGGGTGAGCCGGACGGCTCCACAGCCACCACTTCCACTTCCGGCCGGACGGCTTTGAGTCCCCGTCCCGTTCCGCACAGCGTTCCGCCCGTACCCACGCAGGCCACCAGCACGTCTACCCGTCCGTCCGTGTCGGCCAGGATTTCTGCGGCTGTCGTCGCTTCGTGCACGGCCGGATTGGCCGGGTTGTCAAACTGCTGCAGGATGACCGAGCCCGGCAGTTGTCGGTGCAGTTCCCCGGCGCGTTCCACGGCACCCTGCATGCCCGCCTTGCCCGGCGTCAGCACCAGTTCGCAGCCCAGGAAGGCCAGCAGGCGCCTTCTTTCCAGACTCATGGTCTCCGGCATGGTCAGTATCACGCGGTAACCTTTCAGCACGGCAATCCAGGCCATGCCGATGCCCGTATTTCCGCTGGTCGGCTCGATGAGCACCCCGTTCGGTTGCAGTTGTCCCGAACGCTCGGCCGCCTCGATCATGGCCAGCGCAGTGCGGTCCTTCACGCTGCCGCCCGGGTTGCAGCTTTCCACTTTGGCTACGATTTCCGTTCCCCATTCATCCCGGAACAGTCGGGACAGGCGCACCAGCGGTGTGTGTCCCACCAGTTCCAACACATTGTCTTTGATGTTTTCCATGCTTTTTCCTTTTAGTCCCAAATACTTGTCAGGCAGGTCCGGCGTTGCTTTTCCGGTCCTGCATTTCATTTCAGTTCCGTCGCGTCCGTTTCGTAGCGCGTTTCCGGTGCTTGGCTGTTTCCTGCGGCGGATATCGTTTGTTCCGAAAGTAAAAGTAAAAAGAAAAAATCAAACGCCTTGTGCTTTTCCTGATTTTTACGTTTCCCGCGAACTGGGATGTTGATAGTGGTACCCGTGAAGAAGCGGCCTTCCCGCATTTTGGGTGATAGCCAGGCAGTCTTTGTGCATGCTCGGCCCGCTGTAGGGCGAGGTCCGGCCGATTGGGGTTGCATGAATACAAAAAGAATGCAGGTCTGCATCACTCCAGACCTGCATTCTTTATTGCGGAAAGAGAGGGATTCGAACCCTCGGTACAGTTGCCCGTACAACGGTTTTCGAGACCGTCCCGTTCGGCCACTCCGGCATCTTTCCGAAATCCGACTGCAAAGATAACGTTTTTACCTGTCAACGGGCAAGTTTTGCTTCATTTTTTTCTATTTGGAAAATGAAATCGTTCTGTTTCCCCACTCCTTACAACTATCGTTTGGTTGTGTTGGTAACCGTTATCTTCGTATATATATGTATCGGTGTACGGGTTGTGGAAGCGGATTCCTGTTACAGCGTATGTTGTTATTCGTTTACAATTTCGTGAAATAGTTTCATCCATTCAGCCATGATTCTGTCTTTGCTGAATCTTTTGGCATTTTCTTTGGCTTTTTCTCCCATGATTTTCCTGCGTTCCTCGTTTTTTATCAGTAAGAGAATTTTCTCTGAGAGCAGTTCAATGTTTCCCATGGGGACGAGTATGCCGTCCTCGTTGTTGCGGATGATATCTTTGGGGCCGCAAGGAGTATCGAAACTGATAACAGGTAGGCCGGCACTTTCCGCTTCCGCGATAGCCATTAGAAATCCTTCGTAGCGTGACGAGAAGACGGCAAAAGAGGATGAAAGATAGTCCTTGGATAAATTAGGGGAAATGCCATCCAGAAAAACAGAGTTCTTAAGTCCTAATTCATCGATTTTCTTCGTAAGTAAAGGTCGTTGACTGCCTTCTCCGATGATATGAAGTGTCCAATCTGTTGCTTCTTCAGCCACCTTTTTCCATGCTTGGATAAGAAACTCAAATCCCTTTTGGTATTCGTATCTTCCGACTGAGATCACCTTATGTTGTTCTAATGAGGCTTGTGTCGAAAATTCAAGCGGGGAGCAATTGTGTATTACATGAATGTTATTCAGTTCTTTCCATTTTTCCGCGTCTTCCTGGCTCAATACGACGAAACGGTCGTATCGCTTCAGGTCTAATGGAATCCGTTTGGTTGTGTAGCGGTCCATCCATCCGGCAATACCCTTGCGCGAAACAATCTTAAGCATATCTCTGCAAAAATGAAATTCTGCGATTTTTTTGCTTCCGTCTGGGATTTGAGGTAAAATGGACATTTCATTATCAAATGTCGAGATGGTGATGTCTGCCTTTAGTTCAAGTAGCAATGTCTTTAGTCTGCCTTTATGTAGGTAACGATTGCGAAGAAAATGGTATATTTTAGAGAGAAAGGGGCGTTTTTGATTGTCCTCATAATTAATGTTTAAGTCATAATGCTTGATTTGAGCGTTTAATGGAAAAATGAAAGGTCGGTCTTTCTGGTCCGTTGTGATTACCGAAACTTCATAACCATGTTCTGCCAGATAGTTCATCTTTTCTGAGACAATTCGTTCAATTCCGCCTATTTTATACATACGTGGCAAACAATATACAATTTTCATACGATTTTAGTGGAATATATTGGATAATATTTGATTATCTGATGGGTATGTAGGGAGTGATACAGACAATTGAATGGGCAACTCTAATATATTTTTATCTTTTTGAAAAGGTGCAAGGAACATGGAATTTCTTCTGCACTCAAATATGAATATGTGTGTTGTGTGTTGCACGTTGTTTCCGGTAGCTCACATCAAGTTAATTTGTTGTTTTGTCTGTGAACTGGTGGACCTCTTATTCATTACCATCTCGGTCGGCTGTTTTTTCTTCTCACTCAAACGAACCCATTTCTGTACGAGTCGTTGTTGATCAAGTTGCTGTAATTCCTAAAACATTTGCAAAATAAGCAATAAATTCTTCACAAAACAAAGGCTTTTGCAAAAAAAGAAATTCCCCTATTTTTTTCTTTATTCTCGAAGAGGTTCCTGAACTTAATATGCACAAGCGGAATGTTTAGTTGAAAATTGGGTATTCTGCGCCTAATTTTCGTGGTATCTGGTTTTCCTCGGTTTCGCAATATTCGTATGAATGTAGCATCCTATTTTCCGGGCTTGATGCCAATTTATATTCTGATGCGTTCTCCGTATCGTATGGTGACCATGCGCTTCTCTTGTTTTGAGGCTTAGCAACGTAACCTGCGTGTTATTTCGGAAGAGTAAAATTTCTTTCCAATCGTTCCTTTTGTTTGTTAACAAAAATTAGGTTTTATTATATTTCTCGGTATCTTCGGCAATCTCACTACCTACGATAGAAAAAATAACTCAGCCGTTTGAAAAAACGGAACCGGCTTCAGTTTTTTCTTTCCTACCGACAGTTTTTGCCTTTTGCATACGAAAAAAGGCAGTAGAGTCGCCAGTGTTTGCACCCTTCTGCCTTTCTGTCGTAAAGATACAGCTCTTTTTGTCGGAATCCAAATTTTGTTTCACAAATATTAATTAAATAGTAATATACCTTTCTTTCCGAATTTCTGAATTTTATAGACAAAATTTGGTAGATGATTCGGTATGTATCCGAGGCATGAGAATTTTGATTCTATTTCGCTGTGATGATGTTCAATCCTTTTCATGTAGTGGCCTGATTTTCGGAAAAATCATTGAATTTATCCAAATTTGCTGGTCATAGTCAATATTTGAAAAATATTGTGTCAGTTATTGATAGATTTTGGCTACTTTTGCAAATGCAATGAAAACGGTCCTATCGGAAATAGTGAATGTTTTTTGGGAGGATAGGGGAGTTGGATCAGCATGGGGCTTGTTGGAGATGAGTAGACGAGTTGGGAGATGATTCTGCAATGTAGGGAAGTAAAACAGTTTATTGGTCTTTTGGTTTAGGCTGTTGATTCATAAAAGATGCAGTTGTTGTGAGGATCGGCCTTCGAAAAAGAAGAGAAGGTGCGATCGGAACATTTCTTGTATATGTGGATGGTATATTGAGCTAAACCACCCTTCCTGAGTGAACACGAATAAGATTGGGACGGGGTGTGAAGATAATGTATAGAGAGGATACAATTAAATTTAGAGAGATTGGCGGGTATGTTTTGGGCATTGCTAACGAATGTGTTTATTTATCTCCGTATGTGTGTTATTCAATGATAGATAGATAAGAAATTTATGGATACAACCTCTTTGAATAACAGGCGTATTGCTAAAAATACAATATTTCTTTATGCTCGCATGGTATTTAATATGGGGATTTCTTTGTATACGTCCCGCATCATTTTGAATACCTTGGGTGTTGAGGATTTTGGTATCTATAGCGTGGTCGGTGGTGTGGTCTTGATGTTTGCCTTTCTGAATAATGCTTTGACCGCGGCTGTACAAAGATTTATTTCCTTCGAGTTGGGCAGAGGTTTTTCAGACCGGTTGCAGCGTGTCTTTTGTATGAGCGTGAATATACATGCAGTCCTGGCCATCATGATTACGATTCTATGTGAAACGGTTGGACTGTATGTGTTCTATTCCTATTTGAAAATTCCGGCAGAACGCATGGATGCGGCTTTTATCGTTTTTCAGTGTTCCTTGATTTCTTTTGTTATCAGCATTTTACAGGTTCCTTTCATGTCCTCGATTATCGCTCATGAAAAGATGAGTGTGTTTGCTGTAGGTTCGGTGGTGGAAACTTTGGCGAAATTTTTGGGAGCCGTCGTTTTAAGTTATTGGGCTGTGGATAAGTTGGAAGCGTATGCTTGGATTCTGCTGTTGATTGCAATGGCGATGGCTGTGTTTTATCGGTATTATGCCCTGAAAAAGTTTCAGGAATGCAGATATAAGTGGATGTGGGACGGTGGACTGGCAAAAGAAATGTTGGGTTACTCCAGTTGGTCTTTATTCGGTGGAATTGCTGTGGTTGCATCTAGTTATGGGATAAATATTCTGCTGAATATCTTTTTTGGTCCGGTGGTCAACACGGCTCGTGGCATAGCTTATCAGGTGAATACGGCAATTACGTCTTTGTATTCGAGCTTTTTGCAGGCGGTCAATCCGCAAATTGTGAAACAGTATTCTTCGGGTAATCTCCGCTATATGCAGCAATTGGTCTATAGCAGCTGTCGGCTGACTTATCTTCTGGTCCTTTTGTTGGGTATTCCGGTTTGTCTGGAGACGGAGAAAATTCTTTATCTCTGGTTGGGACAGGTCCCTGAGTATACGGTCATCTTTTGCCGTTTGGTCTTAATTGCAACGTTGGCGGATTGTATTTCCATGCCGTTGGTTGCTGCGGTCAATGCAACCGGAAAAATCAAGAAGTATCAGGCTTTTGTGGGGACGGTTCTCTTTTTGAATTTGCCCTTGTCCTATATTGTCTTGAAGATAACGGGAATACCGCAATACAGTTTTTATGTAGCGATATTTGTAGCATTCTGTACAGCGCTGGTCCGGTTGTGGTTTGCCAAAAAGTTGTTATCTCTTTCTGTGCATTATTTTTTTAAGGAGGTGGTATACAGAGTTACCTTGGTTACTTTGTTTTCGTGCATTTCCTTTTTGATACCCTATTATATGCCCGATAATGCAGTCGGATTCTGTGTCAGCATGTTGGGGGGACTGATTATTACGGGAGGAAGTATATGGTGCTGGGGAATGACTCCCGGTGAAAAACAAATGGTGTTAGATAAGATTAATAAAAGGAAACAATGATGATAAGAACTTTGCTCAGAAGAATGCGGCATCATTACAGATTACTTCGTCTGCAGCGCCAATTCAGGCGGAATGGATTGGAAATGCATTTGCCTTTTTCCGATTTTAATGAAACCCATCTTGTGTATACACCACCTGTTTATATAGGACCGGATGCCTGGTTGGAGTTGAGGGGTAAACTGCATATTGGAAGTGGGACAATTATAGGACCGCGATTGAAAGTCCACACCTCCAATCACCGGTGGCAAGGAAATATGTTGCCCTATGATGATGTGTATTTGGTTAAGGATGTCATCATCGGAGAAAATGTTTGGATTGGATCGGATGTGTCCATTATGCCAGGGGTGACGATAGGAGAAGGTGCCGTCGTTGCGGCATGTTCTTGCGTGACCAAAGATGTTCCGCCGATGGCATTGGTCGGAGGCAATCCGGCTGCAATTATCAAGTATCGGGATGCTGCTCAATATTTTGAACTGAAGCAGAAGGATAAAATATATTTGACATTAAAGCAACAGGGTAAAACAATCGTAGATGATGAAAAAAGATGTTGTAAGGTTGAAAAATAGAGTGAAAAGGTTTGTATTGAAGGTTTGCAATACAATCAGTTATTTACTGTCAGACAAGAGCGAAAGATTGGTGATTAATGCATGGACGACAATGTATCGGGAAAATCCGTGTCATTATAATTTAGGCGATGAATTAAATTTTTACATCTTAAAACATGCCACTTCCTATAAGTTGTATAATTATCGGGATATTTATAGTTTCTCTTCTAAGAATTATGGATGTATTGGTTCTTTGATAGATAGCGACCTATTTAATTCTTCTACCGTAATATGGGGGGCTGGTGCAATTGCTGGTAAGGATAAGTTGAAATACAAACCGTTAAAAGTTTGTGCTGTAAGAGGAAAGCTGACGCGAAAATATTTGTTGGAACAAGGGATGGAATGTCCGGAGGTTTATGGCGATCCAGCCTTATTATTACCTAAAATTTACCAGCCCAAAGTGGAAAAACAGTATAAATTAGGTGTTATTCCTCATTATGTCGATCAGGAAAATCCGTTGGTGGCAGAATTGTCCCGGTTGTATGGTGGCAATGTGTGTATTATCAAGATGAAGGATTATCGTGATTGGAAGGATGTGGTGGACAATATTAATCGGTGCGAACAAATCATATCCAGTTCTTTACATGGCCTTATTCTTTCAGATGCTTATAACATACCGAATGCATGGGTGGAGTTTTCGGATAGGGTTGCTGGTGAGGGATTTAAATTCAAGGATTATTTTTCTGTAGTCGAAAGAGAAACGATGCGTCCCGTATGTATAAAATCAGTTATTCACGAAGAGGATATTCAAAAAGCGGTGGAACAATGGCGTCCTATATCAATAGACCTGCAGCCTTTAATTCAAGCCTGTCCTTTTGTAATCCGTCTTTAGCCTGGTAAGTTTCAACGTGATTAACTTCCTGGATGAACGTAGGCATATGAATTTACGAAAGGAAAAGTCCTGTATTCGATATGATTTCTTAATTTTGCGGAAAACAATAGTTTTTCTGTAAAAATCCAAATCTGTGTTACAGAAGGCTTCTGATCTGTATGGAAACGAGGATTTGGGCCATATTACGGTTCTTTCATGACTAAAAAGGTGTTTATATAGAGAAATGAATTTACGAGAAAAGAAAATCGGTTTTGTGGTTGCATTGGATTGTCCCTATGGGGGAAATCTGATTCCTTCGCTGGAAGCTTTGGCCCGACAGTTACGTGAACACTATGCGGCGCAGGTATTTTGGGTATTTCCCCGTCAGTCCCACCGTGACTGGTTGGAACGGTTACAGCAGTCCGATGCCGTTTATTTTACGAACCCTTCTTATTCGCAGTCGCGTAAGGATCTGATACGAATTTTCCGTGAGGTCCGTCCAGATTTGGTGCATACTCATTTCTCGCATTATGATATTGTTTCCGCTCAGGCTATTCAGCATTTGGGACTTTCTACCCGAATGGTCTGGCATTTGCATTGTGTAACCTCCTACAAGGTGGGACACGGGTGGAAAGGGAAATTGCAGACGGGTTTGAATTGCTTGCGTCTGTACCGAAAATTCGGATGGTGGGGAAGAAAGGCTCATTTGTTGGCTGTAAGTGCGGAAACGGCGCGTGTGACTTCGCTTTTCCATTTGTGGCACTGGCCGTCATTGCCCGAAATTTCCCACCAGGAGCTTTATCGCATGCAGTTTCCGCAGTGTTCTGTTTTAATCAACGGGATGGACATGGGGCGGATTCGTGCTGACAGACAACGGACTTTGCAGCCTTTTACGTTTCTTTCCTTTGGTGGACGTGAGGAAATCAAACGCTTGGAGTTGATTGTTTTGGCGGCACAGAAGGTGAGGCAACGATATACTCGGAATTTTAGGTTACTGTTTACCCGTGGAATTGGAACCGAGGAGATGTTGCATCGTATTTTGGGGACTACGTTGCCGGATTGGGTGGAAATAGTGCCGGAAACGGATGATATATCTTCCCTCTTCCTGCAAAGTTCCTGCTATGTCAGTTCATCCACAACAGAAACAATGTCAACCGCAGTAGCGGAGGCTACTCTGTATAAAATACCGGTGATACAGAGCGATATCGCCGGAACCTATTGGAATGCGGACCGTCCTTCAACCTGGGTGTTCCGTAATGGTGATGAAGAGGAACTGGCTGAGAAAATGTGGCAAGTGATGTGTGTGGAGCCTGAGGAGATGCAAAAAAGATGTGAAGAAACCTATCGCATGAACTGTGGGATACTTTCTTTGGACGCCTGGTGTGCGGGTGTGACAGCCGTGTATGAAAAATTATAATGGTCGTAGAGGGTGTAATCCCTGCGATGCATTCGGAAACCGGAACAAAGAAATTAAAATCAGAAAAAGACGAGAAGATGTTACCGAAAATCATACATTATTGTTGGTTCGGCCGTGGGCAAATGCCCGAAATGGCTTTGAAATGCATAGCGTCCTGGAAGAAGTATTGTCCGGACTATACGTTGAAAGAATGGAACGAGGATAATTTTGATTTGGATATGTATCCCTACGTGCGGGAGGCTTATGAAGCCCGGAAGTTTGCGTTTGTAACGGATGTCGTTCGATTATATGCCTTGTTGCACGAAGGTGGCATTTATATGGATACGGATGTAGAAGTGATTCGTCCGATAGACAGTCTGTTGCAATATGCAGCCGTTTCGGGATTCGAAACGGAACAGGATATACCGACAGGACTGATGGCTGCGGAACAAGGGCATCCGCTGTTCCGGGAACTGTTGGAAGAATACGAAGGCATTCATTTTGTTTTGCCCGATGGCACTTATGACATGACTCCTAACGTTGTCCGGATAACCCGTACCTGTCTGAAATATGGTTTTGTGCCCAATAATCAGTTGCAGACCGTGCATGGCTTTACTTTATTGCCGAAGGATTATCTTTGCCCGAAATCGTATTCGGACCGGAAAATTCACTTGACCCCCAATTCGTTGTGCATTCATCATTTTGCCGGTAGCTGGTTGCCCCTCAGCAGAAAAAAGAAATTGGTCTATGCTGTTTTCGGGAAAAAGTGGGGGGAGAACATCTGCGGGCAGTGGGCAGTTTTCAGAGAGAGAAACAAAAAGAGGTGAAGTAATGAAAAAGGATTGATTGTATGTTGAAAGTAATGCTTGTATTCGGGACCCGTCCCGAGGCCATAAAGATGGCACCGTTGGTGAAGGAATTTCAGAAGCAAGAAGATACTTTCCAGACCATAGTCTGTGTAACGGGGCAACACCGTCAGATGCTGGACCAGGTGCTTCAGTTGTTTGACATTGTTCCCGACTATGACCTGAACATTATGAAACAGGGGCAGGACCTCTATGATGTTACGGCCCGCGTGCTGACTGGCCTGCGCGATGTGTTGCAGGAGGCCCGTCCCGATGTGGTGCTGGTACACGGCGATACCACCACTTCCACGGCCGCGGCTTTGGCTGCCTTCTATCAGCAGATCACGGTGGGGCATGTGGAAGCCGGTCTGCGTACTCACAATATCTACAGTCCCTGGCCGGAGGAGATGAACCGCCAGCTGACAGGCCGCATCGCTACCTGGCATTTTGCGCCCACGGCATTGTCGCGCGAAAATCTGCTGCGTGAGGCTGTGGCCGACGACCATATTGTCGTAACGGGAAATACGGTCATTGATGCGCTTTACTGGGTGGTCAACAAAATCAAGACCGATGCCGCCCTCAATGACGAACTGGGAAACCTGTTGGAGCAGGCCGGCTATGACGTGCACCGTCTGGACAATGGCCGCAAACTGGTATTGATTACCGGTCACCGCCGGGAAAACTTCGGCGACGGCTTTATTCACATGTGCACCGCCATCCGTGACCTGACGCAGAAATATCCCGATGTGGATTTCGTGTATCCCATGCACTTGAATCCGAATGTGCGGAAGCCCATTCACGAAGTGTTCGGTGAGGATTTGACCGGCTTGGGCAATATGTTCTTTATCGAACCGCTGGAGTATCTGAGTTTTGTCTATCTGATGGAGAAGGCTGCCATCGTGCTGACCGATTCCGGTGGAATACAGGAGGAAGCACCGGGGCTGGGCAAGCCGGTTTTGGTGATGCGTGACACGACGGAGCGACCCGAAGCGTTGGAGGCCGGCACGGTGAAACTGGTCGGTACCGACTATGCCAAGATCGTAGGCGAGGTGAGCACCTTGTTGGAGGATGCCGCTGCTTACGAACAGATGAGCAAGGCCGTGAATCCTTATGGTGACGGACTGGCCTGTAGCAGAGTCGTTGGGTATATAAGACGTTGTTGTGTAAACAAATGAGTGTCATAGGATATGCTGGGTATCGGATGGGGAGTAAAAATGAAGATTGGAAAGTTGAAATATTTTGTTCTTGGTACTTTAGTCTTAGTAGTTGGATATAAATATGGAGAAAGGACATACGCCTAAAGTCTCTATTATAGTGCCGGTCTATAATGTGGTAATTTTTTTACCGAAATGTGTTGATAGTATTCTGAATCAAACATTTGAGGATTTTGAATTGTTGCTGATTGATGATGGTGCTTCAGACGGAAGTGCCCAACTCTGCGATGAATACGCTTTGAAAGATTATCGTGTCCATGTTTTTCATAAGGAGAACGGTGGCGTCAGTTCGGCAAGAAATTTTGGCATTCGGATGGCCAAGGGGGATTACCTGACCATGATAGATGCGGATGACTACGTAGATAATACGTATCTTGCTGATTTTGGATTGGAGGGAATGGATGATGTGGATTTTAGCTTGCAGGGATATGTTAAAGAATCTATGAATAAGGATTTATCCATAACTCTATCTTGCGGGGTATGTCATAGACAATATGGACGATGTGAAATGGGCTTATTTTATGAAACTTATGAAAATGGAGCAATTTTGAATTCTCCAGTTTGTAAGTTGTTTCGTACTCAAATCGTTCAAGACAATAAACTCTGTTTTGACGAGAGCATTTCCTTGGGAGAAGACCATCTCTTTGTGCTGGACTATCTGGCCTTTGTGACTTGTGCAAGAGTGTCGGCCCGGAATGGGTACCATTATGTGAAATCGGAAGGCACGCATTTGACCTCTCGGATTTATTCGATGGATAGTATTCAATATTATTATAATCAGGTTATTGCGAAGCGTAATGCTTTCATGAGGAATAATGGGATAGTTCAGCTAAATTCGCCAGGGTATAATTCCATGTTTTTTGAATTCTTTTTTTTAACAGTGAATGGGCATATTCAGCAGTCAGGAATAGTGAAGGCGGTGCATTTGTTGTCTGATCAGAAAGAATTTTGGAAGTCGCATGGGGAAATTTTTGAGACGTTTCGTCCCAATCGGTTTGCAACCCGGTTGTTCGTTCTTGTGATGAGAACACAGAATGGGGTGTTGCAATTGGGCTATGTCTTTTTTATGAAATACATATTACCTTTTTTGAGAAAGATAATAAAACCCCAAAAAAGATTATAATGAAGAAAGCAGATATGAATGTAGGAACTCGTATTTAGTGAATATGAAAATTATCTATTGTTTACCTTCAACGTTCCGGATGGGAGGGACGGAACGAGTTGTGACGGCAAAAGCAAATTATTTGGTGACCCATGGTTATGAGGTTGTTATCATAACGACGGATCAGGGAAGGCAATCTTCGTATTTTCCATTGGATGAAAGGGTGCAATGTATCGACTTGAATATTAATTATGAAAAAAATAGTACTCGACCCTTTTTGAAAAAGCTTTTTTATTTTATCTATAATCGCTGGTTACATCGCCGAAGACTTAAAAATGTATTGATGGAACAACGGGCCAATATTGTGATATCAACTTTTTTTAATGAACAACCGATTGTACCGAAAATACAGGATGGCAGCATCAAAATTCTGGAATTCCATTTTAGTCGAGTTGTGTTTCAGTATATGCAGCGGCAGGGAATATATCGTTGGGTAGAAAAATGGGGAGAAAGACAAGCACGGAAAGCGATTTCGCGTTATAAAAAGTTTGTCGTTCTGACCGTTCAAGATGCAGACAATTGGGGGAATTTACCGAATACACAGGTTATCTCTAATATGATAACTACTAAGCGTGGCCGCATTTCAGATGGGGAAAATAGACGCGTCATAGCGGTGGGACGTTATGAGAGTATTAAGGGGTTTGACCGATTGTTGTCGATATGGGAATTGGTGATAAAGGAGAAAAAGGATTGGACACTACATATCTACGGGAAAGGTAGTATGCGTGAAAGACTTGAAGAAATTATTGATTGTAAAGGGCTGAAAACCTCTGCTGTTCTCGAAGGGGAATCTTCCGATTTGGCAGAAGAATATGCAAAATCTTCTATCTTTGTGTTGACTTCTCATTACGAAGGATTTGGAATGGTGATTGTTGAAGCTGCGGCTGCGGGTATCCCCACAGTAAGTTTCGATTGTCCTTGTGGTCCGCGAAACATAATTCGTGACGGACAAACCGGTTTCTTGGTAGAAGATGGAAATATAAAGAAGTTCGCGGATAAGTTGTTGATGCTTATGGATGACGTAAATCTGCGTAGAGAAATGGGCCGTCGTGCTTATGAAGATTCCCGGCAGTATCTTCCGGAGGTCGTGATGAAACAGTGGACGGAGCTTTTTGAAGAGATGGTGCGAACCAAATGAATCAAAAAAATGGAAATAAAAGTCAGTGTAATTGTTCCTGTTTATAAGGTGGAATCCTTCATCGGTCGTTGTGTGCAGACATTGATGGAGCAGAGCCTGACGGAGGTGGAATATATTTTTGTGGATGATGCTACCCCTGACCGTAGTATGGAGGTGTTGGAGCAGGTGTTGCAGCGCTATCCGCAACGGCGGCCAACTGTAAGGATTTTGCATCACGATGCGAATCAGGGATTACCGGCGGCCCGAAATACCGGGTTGGAGGCGGCAACGGGGGAATATGTGTTTCACTGTGACAGCGATGACTTCGTGGAGAAAGAGATGTTGGAACGGATGTACGCGAAAGCGAGGGAGACAGAGGCGGATTTTGTTTGGTGTGACTGGTCCTTGTCCTACCGCCAAACGGAGCGACGGATGGTGCAGCCGTCACTGGATACGCCTGAAGCGGCGGTGAAGGGGATGCTGGCGGATGCCATGAAATTCAATGTGTGGAACAAACTGGTGCGGCGCAGTCTGTATACCGACTACGGGATCCGGTTCCCGGCAGGGCATTCCATGGGGGAGGACATGACGATGATCCGGCTGGCGGCCGTTGCCCGCAAGGTGGCCTATGTGCCCGGGGCCTTCTATCACTATGTGAAAACCAACGCGGAAGCGATGACGCAGCACCTGAACGAAAGGCATTTGGCCGATTTGCAGCACAACGTTTCGGAAACGCTGGTATTCCTGCAGCAACGTTTTGGCGATGGACTGCAACAGGAGCGGGCCTTCTTCCTGTTGAATGTGAAACTGCCCTTCCTTATTACCGATGACTGGGACAGTTACCGGCGATGGACGGCCTGGTGGCCGGAGGCCAATGCCTACATCTGGCAGAACCGGCGCCTGCCGTGGCGTACACGGGCATTGCAGGCACTGGCGGCCCGGAAGTGTTATGCCGGAGTATGGATTTACTATGTGTTGATGTATAAATGTCTCTACCGGTGGTTGTATCGGTAAACTTTGCTGTGCGGAGTGGCTATTTTACGGTCATTCGTTGGCCGTTTGCCGGAACCTGCGTAACTTTGTAACCATTAAACAGAACGTATTTATTTTCCTCTTTATCCATCCGTTGAGCGTATGTTGAAAATCATCCAGATTTTGGTTGTCGGCGTGTTGACCAGTCTGTTCTTTTTTCCTTTTGAGTTTTCCTTCCTGCCGGGGGCCAATACCAAAATGATGTTGGCCGGTATGGGATTGTTGCTGTTCGGTATCAATCAACTGAAACGGGAGAAGACAGACAATAGCGGACAGAAAGATTTTGCCGTGTTGTCGCTATGGGCTGCGTTGGTGTCATTGGTGGCCTTTGCCGCGATTACGTATAACAATACTTATGATTATACTTACGTTTCTTACATTGTTTCCATGTGGGTGTGGTTGGGAGGGGCCTATGCGGCGGTCCAGCTGATGCGCATGGTGCATGGTGAGGTGACTGTGGAACTGGTCATGAATTATCTGATAGGTGTCTGTGTGGGGCAGTGTGCGATTGCGTTGACGATGGAACTGGTGCCTGCGGTGAAAGGTTTCGTGGATAGTTTCTTGGGGAGTACCGGCTTTATGGGAAGAGTGAAGGAACGGATGTATGGCATCGGAGCCTCGCTGGATGTGGCGGGTTCCCGCTTCTCTTCTGCCCTATTGATGGTAGCCTATCTAACATTGCAGGTGGACAAGCAAGGTAAGAAAATGTTGCTGATTCCGTACTTGGTGGCTTTTTTTTGTATCGGGTTCATCGGTTGTATGATTTCACGTACTACCGTTGTGGGCATAGGGCTTTCGATGCTTTACTGGGCATGGATGTGGATACATTCGGAGGAGGTTCGGCATGGAAGGCTGTTCCGATATTTGGGCGGGGTACTCTGTGTATTGGTGCCGGTTGCCGTGGTCCTGTATCAGGTGAATCCGATTTTCCAAAAGAATATTGAATTTGCGTTTGAGGGATTTTTCTCCTTGGTGGAAACCGGACGATGGGAAGTGCAGTCGAACGAGATTCTGAAGAATATGTATGTTTTTCCTGACAATTGGAAAACATGGATTATCGGGGATGGATATTTCGATATGGTTGATCCTTATTATACAGGTAAGGATATGTATGGCTTTTATATGGGAACAGACGTTGGGTATTTGCGTTTTATCTTTTATTTTGGCGTTATTGGATTACTTGCCTTTTCGGGGTTCTTTGGGGCTGTTGCAGGGATTTGCCGAAAACGTTTTCCTCGGCGTGCGTTGTTCTTCATCTTACTTTTGGTATTGAATTTTGTGGTTTGGTTCAAGGTTTCCACCGACCTGTTTGTTGTATTTGCCCCATTCTTGTGCTTGCCTAAGGAAAATTCAGATGTATTGTTGCCGGAGGATTGATTTATGGTTTTCTTTGTCGGAGTGATTGTCGTTTTGTATCTGTTGTCTTGGGGGAGAAGAGGCTGTGAGTTGGCACCGATGACCTGGGAGAAGTCTTTCGCTTTACGAGGGGTATTGGCGATTTTGATAGTGTTGCACCATCTGTCGTTGGCTGGTGTTTCCGGACTCGATATATTCCGTTCATGGGGTGCGCCAGTCGTTTCTCTCTTCTTTTTTCTTTCGGGCTATGGCCTTTTTAAAAGTTACCAGCAGAAAGGAGAACGGTATTTGTCCGGCTTCTTACGTCATCGTATGCTGGAGGCTGTGGGGTGTCCATTCCTGTTGTCCTGGGGATTATACCGTCTGGTAAACTGGGGACATGTCCCAGGCTTGTGGGAAGAGTGGCAAGGACTGTTCTGGGAAGGCAGAGTGGTATTGCCCAATTCCTGGTTTGTGTTGGCCATACTGGTCTTTTACGTATTCTTTTATCTCACTTACCGGTATGTGGCTTCCCGTTTCCGGCTGTGGGCGTTGTTATTCTTGTGTATGGGGTATGTGGGCTGGTGCTTATGCATGGGATATGACCGTTGTTGGTATATCAGTGCACTGGCTTTTCCGACGGGTGCATGGATGGCCCGTTATGAAAGCCGACTGCATGCCTTGTGGACTGCAAAAGGAATGTACTATGGCACCGTCCCGTTGTGTCTGATGTTGATGGCACTATGTGTTTATACCCACAATGAAGGGGCATATGTGCTGGTTTATCTGTTAATACCGTTGGCTTTTCTTTGCCTTTTTTCCCGCGTGCAGGTGGAAAGGTTGGGAACAAATTGGGGAATGTCCTGGTTGAGCAGGCATGCGTATGAAATTTATTTGACTCAAGGGCTGCTTATCGAACTCTTGCGGAGAGAATATGTGTATATCTCTTCGGATCTGGTTTACGTGGTGCTTTGTTTGGCGGGAACTATGGGAGTGGCGGCTGTTGTCAGATGGCTTAGCCGGAAAATCGTTGGTTTAGGATTATAGTTATGAAACTGATTTATTGTACCCATTCGGTGGTGAATCCCGGTGGTATGGAGCGTGTGCTGCTGAACAAGGTGAGCTATTTGCGGAGACATACAGACTGGGAACTATTGGTCGTGACCACTGATCAGAAAGGACGGGCACCCTTTTATCCCTTTCCGGAGGGCGTGCGGATGGTGGACCTGAATATCAACTATTCGGATGACAATGTGTTGCCGCCATGGGGAAAGATACAGGGCTATCTGCGGCGGCGGAAGTTGCATCGGCAACGTCTGACTGAACTGTTGATGAAGGAACAGGCCGATGTGGTGGCTTCTCTCTATCCCTCGGAATCTTCGTTCCTGCCCGAAATCAAGGATGGCAGCCGGAAGGTGCTGGAACTGCACTTCAACAAGTTCTTCCGGTTGCAATATAACCGCCGGGGCGTGTTGGGATGGATAGACCGTTTCCGCACGTGGCAGGACGAACGCATTGTGCGCCGTTTTGATAAATTTGTGGTGCTGACCGAGGCTGACCGGAAGAATTGGGGGCCATTGGCCAATATTGTAACGATTCCGAATGCGGCATTGTTAATGGCGAAGGAGACTGCCGACTGCGCGGTGCACCGGGTAATTGCGGTGGGACGTCTGGATTATCAGAAAGGTTTCGACCGTTTGATCGACGTGTGGAGAAAGGTAATGACGTACCCTGATTTGCAGGACTGGCGGCTGGATATCTTTGGCCAAGGAGAGTGGAAAGAAATGTTGGAAGAACGCATTCAACGTTACGGACTGGAGGGCAAGGCACGTATCAATACGCCTTCAAAGGATATCGCACGGGAGTATGCGGCAAGTTCCTTGATTGTGATGAGCTCCAATTATGAGGGATTTGGCATGGTGCTGGTGGAAGGAATGGCTTGTGGACTTCCAGCTGTGGCTTTTGATTGTCCCTGTGGTCCGAGTGATATCATCAGCTCTGGAAAGAATGGAATATTAGTGCCGAACGGAGATCTGGACGGGATGGTATTGGCGCTGACAATGCTGATGCGTGACGAAAAACTGCGGAAAAAGATGTCGGAAAAAGCACGGGAGGTGGTGGAAACCTACTCGGAGGAACGTGTGATGGGGCTGTGGCTGAAACTGTTTGAAGAACTGGTGCCGGGCTGTACCTCACGAAAGAGGGTATGATTATTGCGCGTTTGTCCATGCTTTTCCCGATGTGTTAAAATCAATTTGCGTAGGCCATTTGGTCAGCCGTGCGTTTCCCCGGGTTAGAAAAAGACTTGACGGGGGATGGGGCTTAAAACAGAAAAGAGAATGAAAAAATTGCTTCAAATCAATCCGGTGCTGCGGATATCGACTTCAACAGGCCGCATCATGCAGGAAATCGGTGACCTGGCCCGGCAGGAGGGCTGGGACTGCTATATGGCTTATAGCGGCGGACGCGACGGTGTGCCCGAGAGCCGTTTCCATTTGTTGCCGGTGGGCAACCGGTGGAGCGTGGTGCAGCATGGCGTTATGACCCGTCTGTTCGACCGGCACGGGCTGGCATCGGCTGCGGCTACCCGAGAGTTTGTGCACCAGATTGAGCACATCCGTCCCGATATAATTCATATCCATAATATTCACGGCTACTTTCTGCATTACGGGGTGCTGTTTGACTATCTGGCAACGGCGGGGATTCCCGTGGTGTGGACTGTCCACGACTGCTGGCTGTACACGGGGCACTGTTACTATTATTCGTATGTGGGATGCGAGCGGTGGAAAACCGGGTGCGGTCACTGTCCGCAGCAGCGCAGTTTTCCGGCCAGTTATCTTTGTGACCGGTCGGCGCAGAACTTCCGGGACAAGGCTGCGGCCTTCACATCGCTGTTGCCCGACGGGCTGACGCTGGTGCCGGTATCGGAATGGATTGCGGGGGAACTCCGTCAGTCGTTTTTGCGGGAGGCAAAGATGCGGGTGATACACAACGGGATTGATACCGGGGTGTTCCAGCCTTATGAAACGGAAGCGGTGAAAAGGAAATACGGACTGGAAGGCCGGAAGGTGATTCTGGGGCTGGCCAGTATCTGGAGCCGGGAAAAGGGACTGGATGATTTCTACCGGATGGCACAAATGCTGAAGGAGGACGAAGTGATTGTATTGGTGGGAGTGGACGAGCGGCTGCAGAAGCAGTTGCCGAAGAATATGATGGGAATCCGCCGGACGGAAAATGTGCGGCAACTGGCCGAACTGTATGCTGCCGCGGAAGCTTTTGTGAATCCGACCTGGCAGGACAATTATCCGACCGTGAATCTGGAGGCCATAGCCTGCGGTACGCCGGTGGTGACCTACCGGACCGGGGGAAGTGTGGAGGCTGTGACGCCGGATACCGGTTTCATCGTGGAAAAAGGAGATGTGGAAGGATTGCTCAATGCCGTGCGGCAGACGTCCTGCAGAGGCAAGGAATATTTTCGTGACCGTTGCCGGGCTTATGCGCTGGCACATTTCAGGAAGGAAGACCGTTATCGGGATTATTTGAAACTCTATGAAGAATTGCTGACCGCGACAACCGATGGCAAACCGCTGTGACCGGATGTGGGCGGGAATAGAAGAACATAAACATATCTGAGATGAAAATATTGCAAATAGGAAAGTTTTATCCTATCCGGGGAGGGGTGGAGAAAGTGATGCTGGACCTGACGGAAGGATTGTCGGAACGTGGAGTGGATTGTGACATGCTGTGTGCATCGGAAACGCCGCAGGTGATTGAACTGAACGGGCACGGCCGCGTGGTCTGCGTGAAAGCACTGGCCAAGTGGGCGGCCACCATGATTTCACCGGGTATGGTGCGACGGATGCGGCGCGTTTGCCGTGAATATGACGTGGTACATATTCATCATCCGGACCCCATGGCTTGTCTGGCGCTGTTCCTTTCCGGTTATCGGGGAAAAGTGGTGCTGCACTGGCATTCGGACATTCTGAAGCAGCGCGTCCTGTTGCAGTTGTACCGGCCGTTGCAGAACTGGCTGATCCGACGGGCCGACCTGATTGTGGGGACAACACCAGTGTATCTGGCCGAATCACCTTGTCTGCAACGGGTGCAGCACAAGACGCGCTGCCTGCCTATCGGTATCGAACACATGAAACAGGATGCTACCGGAGCCGCAACCATCCGTCAGCGGTATGCCGGAAAGCGCATTGTCTTTTCTCTGGGACGGCTGATTGGCTACAAGGGATACCGTTATCTGGTGGAAGCTGCGCAATATCTGCCCGACGATGTGGTGGTGCTGATTGGAGGAACGGGGCCGCTCCGTGCGGATTTGCAGGCACAAATAGACCGTTTGCAGTTGCAGGGAAAAGTTGAGTTACTGGGTTTCGTGAAAGATGAGGAGGTGCCGGCCTATTATGGCGCCTGTGACTTGTTCTGCCTGCCTTCGATACAGAAAACGGAGGCTTTCGGGATTGTGCAGATCGAAGCCATGTCGTGTGGAAAGCCGGTGGTGGCGACCCGCATACCGGAATCGGGAGTGGCTTGGGTAAATGCTCATGGCGTTTCTGGCCTCAACGTGGAGCCGGAGGATGCCAAGGCATTGGCTGAAGCAATAGAGGCCATACTGAATGACGAGACGGTGTACCGGAATTTTTCAGAAGGAGCTCGCCGCCATTTTGAGGAATATTTTACCCGGGAACGGATGCTGGAGGATTGTCTGCAAATTTATCGGAATTTGTTTGGATAGAAGGAGACTCTTCCTTTGAGATGGATGAATGGAATGCGTATTATAAAGTAAAAAAAGTGGAACAGCAAACAGATAGAATAAAATGTCGGGCTTCGAATATGGAACTGCTGCGGGTTGTTGCCATGTTTATGGTATTGATGGTGCATGCTAATTTCCGTTCATTGGGGATGCCCGATGAGAATTTGGTTCATCAGAAACCGTTGTTTGCTTTTGGGCAGTATTTTTTTGAGGCACTCTCGATTGGGTGTGTGAATCTTTTCGTGCTATTGTCCGGCTGGTTCGGTATCAAGCCCAGACGGAGTGGATTTTGTAATTTTATATTCCAGTGCCTCTTCTTTTCCGTGGGGATATGGGTCGTGATGTTGCTGCTGGGGAAGGTGGAGATTTCTTCGTTCAGACACTTTGCGGAGGGGAGTGCTGGCGTCTTTTATCTGTTGGAAGATGAAGGTTGGTTTATCAAATCCTATATTGGTCTGTATCTACTGGCACCGTTGCTTAATCTGTATGTGGAGAAGGTGGACCGGACAACATTGCGTAAATTCCTGATAGCTTTTTATGTGTTCCAGACGCTTTATGCTTGGGTGTCCAATGGCGCCAGCTTCTTTATGAGGGGATATAGTACGATGTCGTTTATCGGATTGTATCTGTTGGCGAGATATGTGCGGTTATATCCCATGAGGTGGACTTCATGTAGTGGAAAGTCTGATTTGTTGGTGTATTTTGGCTTATCCATTGTGCTCGTTTTGGTAGTCTTCGTCCTGGAATATGTTGGATTTGCTTCGTTGACTTACAGGATGTATAGTTATACCAGTCCTTTGGTGATTATGGCAGCTTTTTATCTGCTGCTTGCCTTTTCCAAATGGAAGTTGGGACATCATGCCTGGATTAACTGGTTGGGAGTATCCAGCTTTGCCGTGTATTTGTTGCATACAAATATGTATTTGTTGGAACCATATTTTTTGTCTACCGTTCGGCATCTGTTTAGCCGTTTCGAGGGTATTTCTTCACTGTTGGTGGTGTTTGCGTTCCTGTTGGCAGTCTTTGCAGTATCTGTATTGCTGGATCAACCGCGTAAGTATCTTTGGAAAACATATGTGAGTAAAATCGTAGAGAGGTGGACACGTAGCTGCTGATAAATTGAATATATGATGAACAGGTGAAAGAACTTGTCGGGAAATCTCGGAAACGGTTATATTATTTTTAAGTAAAAGGAAACAGATAAGTTTGGGGATATTTCCTCTTTTTATTCTGTTTTTTCCTTGTAAGGCCGTGAAGTATTTTGTAAATTTGCAGTCCAATCCAGAGAACTTTTGATAGAAAATAGGACGCTTCCTTCTCAGAAAGTATATAGCTTTCGGTGTATGGAAACATCTTTCCTTAATTTTAAAGGAGAGAACTGTATAGAAGAGATAAATATAGAGAAGAAAACAGAATGGAGAAAATGGATTATCGTCCGGTTATGTCATCCACGCATTGGTGGTTGAAACGTGGGGCGGATATTTTTTGTTCGCTGATATGTATGTTGGTATTTAGCCCGCTGTTCCTTGTTATATATATAGCGGTGAAATGCGAACGGAGTGGTCCCGCTTTTTTCCGGCAAACGCGCATCGGCTATCAGGGACGGCCTTTTGAAATCTGCAAGTTCAGGACAATGTACCAGGATTCGGAAGAGGACGGTGTGCCTCAATTGTGCCGGGACAATGACGAAAGACTGACAAAAGTAGGAAAGTTTCTTCGGGAGCACCATCTGGATGAGTTGCCGCAGCTGTGGAACGTGCTGAAGGGGGATATGTCACTTGTCGGTCCTCGACCCGAGAGAAAATATTTTATTGATCAGATTATGAAAGTGAATCCCGACTATCGTTATCTTTTCCAGATAAGGCCGGGGGTCTTTTCATATGCAACACTTCACAACGGATATACGGATACATTGGAGAAAATGCTGGAACGGCTCAGAATGGATTTGGAATATCTGAAACGTCCGTCGCTCTTCGGTGATCTTAAGATTGTTGTTCTGACAGCCTTGTTTATTGTCAGTGGCCGGAAATTCTGAAAGGAAGTTTTCCCTGTTGATGTCCGCATGAAGATGTCTGTTGTTTAGTGCATTTTTTTACCGATTAACGACACACGAAATGCGTTTGAAAAAAGATTTGACTTTGCGCCGTATAGGCAGTAAATATATGATTGTAGACGCCGGAGATGAACAAGTGGACATTTCCAGCGTTTATACTTTGAACAAGACGGCAGCCTGGATATGGACGCAGGTGCAGGGTACGGATTTTGAACCGGAGGAACTGGTGGAAAAGCTGGTCGCCCATTATGAAGTCTCGCTTGAAGTGGCATTGGCAGATGTAAGGGCTTTGTTGGAAACCTGGAGAAAATACGGGTTGTTGGAGGAGTGAGAAGCAGGTAAGGAAGGGCCGGGTATGAGAGAGAATGCAGAACATGCTCTGATGCTTTTGTTGCGGGCAGGCTTGTGGGAACGGTCCATTGAGACTGTCGCGCCTTTCCCCCTGACGGAGACGGAATGGGAGGAGGTGCTCGAGATGGCGAGGAGGCAGACCGTTGCGGGGATTGTGGCCAAAGGACTGGAATATCTTCCGGAAACACACCTTCCGCCGGTTGGCCAAATGGCCCGCTGGGCTTTGGTGGTCGATGGAGTGGAACGGCGTAACGAACGTATGAATCAGGCGCTGGAAAGTATTTATCGCGGAGTACAGTCGTGCGGATTTACCGCCTTGTTGCTGAAAGGACAGGGAGTGGCGGCTTATTACGCTTCGCCAACCCTTCGCGATTGTGGCGATATCGACCTTTATTTTCCATCGGAAGAAGAACACCGGAGATTTGCTAAATTATTGCAGTCGAAAGGTGTGAAGGTCAGAATGGAGTCGGATCGAAGTTTTTGTTACACATGGAAAGGAGTCGTCGTGGAGCAACATCCGGAAATGCTGGATGTGCAGGCACCGGCGGCTTTGCGCTTTCTTAAGGGCATGGAAACAGGGCGTGACGTTGATGAATTTAGCCTGAACGGGAGGCTGAGGGTGAAACGGCCTGTGCCGGTGTTGCAGTTGTTGTTGCAGTCGAGTCATATCCTGAAACATTTGTTGGGACGGGGTGTCGGCCTGCGGCAATTTTGCGATTTGGCACGTTCCTATGCCGTGTTGGACGGACAGATAGACGGAGACCAATACCGGATGGCTTGCCGAAGTCTCGGGTTGTTGAAATGGAATGAACTGTTGCATGCATTTCTGGTGGAGGAATTGGGATTGCCGGAAGAAAGTCTTCCTTATCCCCGGAAACGGAAGGAGAAAGTGAAAGCATTGAAAGCACGTGTGATGCGTGACGGAAATTTCGGACAGTACGCCGGAGGGATGACCAGCCTGCAGGTGACAGGCTGGAAGCGTAAATGGATAACCTGCAGCTGTTTCCTGAAAAATGCGGCTTTTGCCCTGCGCTATGCCCCGGCTGAGGCTATGTGGACGGTGTTCGGACTGTTTCGCGGAGCAGTCGCAGCCCGTCAGTAAGTGTGTTGATGCAAATAAGTTCCGTGAAACAGAAACGTGTAGGAAGAAAGCGAGGAAGTAAAGGAAAATAAGATGAGTAGTAAGCCATATTATTATAAGGTTGCGGACTGTTTGTTCTCACTTACGTTGCCGGATGTTCGTCCGATGGATGAATTGCTGCCTTCGTTCCAGCCGTTTTCTTGCCAGCCCGATGCGGGAGAGCAGGTACTTTTTGCGGTGACTGCCGGTGGGGAACTGCCGTCGGCGTCAGGCGTACCGCATTGGACAGAACGGCAGGAAAACCTGTTTGGGCATATGGAGATGAGCCGGTTTGACAGCGAGTACCGTTGTCATGTCAGTTTTTCCGAGCAAGGGAAACGCCATGTTTTGGTCAGTTCGCTGGATTTCACGGAGAACCGGGTGTTTCTGGACTGGGAGGATACATATGTGGGAAAGGTATTGAGCGCGATGTTGTGTCTGGTCTTTGCCCAGGCCGGCTTGATGCGGGGAGCTGTCTGTTTTCATGCCTCGGTCGTGGAGAGTGGAGGACTGGGATACCTTTTTCTGGGGAAAAGCGGCACTGGAAAAAGTACGCACTCGTCCTTGTGGTTGAAGTGTGTACCCGATGCGCGGCTTTTGAATGACGACAATCCGGTGGTTCGTTTGCAGGAGGGACGCGTGGAGGTCTACGGAACACCGTGGAGTGGCAAGACGCCCTGTTATCGGAATGCCTCGTGCCCGGCAGGTGGTTTCGTGCGGATTGTTCAGGCGCCCGAAAATCGTTTTCGTCTGGTTGCGGACAGCCAGGCCTTTGTGCAGTTGCTGCCCAGTTGTTCGGTCATTCTGCGTGACAAAAGGTTGCATGGCGCTTTGTGTGATACGCTGGTGGGCATGGTGGAAGCCGTCAAGGTGGGGGTTCTGGAATGTTTGCCCGATGTATCGGCTGTGGACTGTTGCCGGAAAGGGTTGGGACTGGATTGAGAGGCCGGTGTTCCCGATGAACTTTGAAAAAGCAGAAATGGAGTCATGGCCTTCCGTTGAGTCGGGAAAGCTCGAGCCGTATCTGAACTTTTGCACTTTTTTGAAGGTGGAAGTTGGCTTTTCTCCAGGAAAAATGACTGACGGATAAGGATAATATTCTAACTTTGCACTCATTATCACCCGTTTTACCGTAAGGGCGGGTTCTTCATATAGAATAGAAAAAATAATAAGATACTCATAAATGAAAAAGCATTTGTTTGTTGTGGGAATGATGGCGGCAGCGCTCCTGTCGTCGTGTTCTTCCTCCAAGGATTTTGTTTATCTGAACGACATGAAGGTGGGAGAGCAGTATACTTTTTCGGCCAAGCACGAGGCTGTGGTGCATCGTGATGACCGGTTGAACATCACGGTCAGCTGTAAAACGCCGGAATTGGCTATTCCGTTCAATATTCAGAGCGGCAATGTGCAGGTGAGTGCCGACGGTACAGTACGGGCAAGTGAAGAACCCCTTACCCAGGGATATCGTGTCGACAAGAACGGAGACATCATTTTCCCCTTGTTGGGCAAACTGCATGTGGAGGGAATGACGGTGAATCAGGTGACGGAAATGATACGGAACCGTATTATTGACGGCGGATACATCAAGGACCCGATGGTAAATATGGAATTCTTGAATTTCAAATATACCGTGCTCGGTGCGGTGGGGAATAATGGTACTTTTTCAGTGAAAGGTGACCGTATTACCCTGCTGGAGGCGATTGCACAGGCAGGTGACCTGACGGCGAAGGCCCGTATTGACCGTGTAGCTGTAATTCGTGAGTCGGGTAGCGAACGGCAGATTTATATGCATGACCTCCGGAAAAAGGATATTTTTGATTCTCCCTGTTTCTATCTTCAGCAGAATGATATCGTGTATGTGGAGCCGAAATACCGGAAGAAGGATAAAGAAGACCGCGGATTTCAGATTGCAACAGTGGGCTTGAGTACGGTAACTGCCATTACTTCCTTGCTTTATCTTTTCAAGAAATAAGGGAATTATCGCGTAATAAACCAGCATACAGCGAAATACAAAACTAAAAAGAAATGCAAAATAAATCAGTAAAGACAAAAATCGATACGAGTACCAATGTGGCGGATGTGCTGAAGTTTCTGGCCTCCCAATGGCGTTGGTTCCTGCTTTCGGTCGTGGTATTCGGTGGTCTGGCCTGGTACAAGGCAGCTACGACACCGTATACTTATTTCCGTGCGGCTACAGTCATCATCAAGGACCCGTCCAACAAAACATCGACTGCCGGACTTGACCGTTATGACAATCTGGTGAACAAGGTGAATGTGGCCAATGAGATTTTGCAGTTCAACTCGAAGGCATTGATGCGTGAGGTGGTTACCAGAGTGCGAGCAGATGTAAGCTATCAGATAGCCGAAGGATTGCGGGATATTGAATTGTATACACAGTCACCGGTTCTTGTGACATTTCCCGAAGCTACTCCTAAAGCTTATTATTCGATGGCGGTTTCGGTCCTTGACAAACAAACGGTGAGAATTTCCAATTTCAACGGAAAGGCGGGAAGCGTGGATGTCAAGTTGAATAAACCGGTTATTGTGCATGGAGTCAAACTGACTGTGGCCCCGACGAATTTCTACAGTGACAGTTGGAAAGGCAAGAGCATTCAGGTCCGCAAGTTGCCATTGGAGGCTGTGGTAGCCCGTTATTTGGCCAATCTGGGAATCAAGCAGGAAGAAGATGAGGCTTCTATCTTGAAGTTGTCGCTCAAGGACAATTCACCGGCACGTGCCGAGGATGTGCTGAACATGCTGATTACTGTTTATAATGAGGATGCGATTAATGACAAGAATCAGGTAGCCATCAATACGGCCGACTTCATTCATGAGCGTCTGCAGATTATTGAAAAGGAACTCGGCTCGGTGGAAAGCGACCTCGAAAATTTCAAACGGAGCAACGATGTGGTCAACATCGAATCGAAGACTGGGCAATACATGAGTGAGTCCCAACAGAGTAATGCATTGGTGATGGAGATGGAAACGCAGTTGCGGCTGGCCAATTTCATTAAGGATTATCTGACAGACCCGACCAAGGAGCGTGACCTGATACCGTCCAATACGGGTATCAGTGATGCCGGAATCGAAGGACAGATTGCACAGTACAATACGATGAAACTCCGTCGTGACAAACTGATTGACGACAGCAGTGAGCAGAATCCGGTTGTGCTGGAGTTGAACAACTCTTTGCGGGCCATGAAGCAGAACATCATCCGTGCGGTAGACAATTTAATTGTCAGCATTGAAGTGCGGCGCAACGATGCGGAACGCCGGGAAATGCGGGCACGGGCAGGAGTCAGCACCATACCGACCAAGGAACGCCAGATGCTGACGATAGAGCGTCAGCAGAAAATCAAGGAATCGCTCTATATGTTCTTGTTGAATCGCCGTGAAGAGAATGCTTTGTCGCAGGCGATGGCTGACAACAATGCGCGGGTAATTGACGCGGCTGACGGTAGCGATTTCCCCATCTCGCCCGACCGCAACCGCATCATCCTTTTGGGTATTTTGCTGGGACTGGCTGTTCCCGGGGCAGTATTCCTTCTTATCTCTTTTATGGATAACAAGGTTCGTTCACGGAAAGATGTGCAGAATAGTGTGACGGTACCTTTCCTTGGCGAAATACCTCTGGACGCAGATGCCAAGAAGCTGCGGAAAGAGAAAAAGCATTTGACCGCACCCATCAACAGCGTGGAGGGTGACGGTATGGTGGCAGAAGCTTTCCGTATTTTGCGAAGCAATCTGGCCTTTATGATTAAGAAGAATCATTCTGTGCAGGTCATTACGTTGACTTCGTTTGATGAAGGTGCCGGAAAAACTTTTATTGCTCATAATTTGGGACTTTCGCTTGCTGCGACAGGCAAGAAAGTCGTGATGGTGGATCTGGATATCCGTAAAGGGACTTATTCCCGTTATTTGAAGGACAGGAAAAAAGGTGTCACCACTTATTTGCTTGATCCGAAGATAAAGGTAGATGATATCATTCAGCGTGATGATAATTACGGTAATGTGGATATCATTGCTGCTGGTCCTATTGCACCTAATCCGGCGGAACTGCTGTTGAATGAGCGTTTGGATGAATTGATGAACGAATTGCGGCAGAAATACGATTATGTCATCGCCGATAACGTTCCTGTGGGATTGGTGGCCGACGCTTCCATTGTCAGCCGCGTAACCGACGTGACATTGTTTGTTATCCGTGCCGGCCGTCTCGATCGTCGCCAGTTGGTGGATATCGAGGATTTGTATGAGGACGACAAATTGAGTAATATGGCTTTAGTTCTGAATGGAGTAACCAAGCGATCACATGGTTACGGCTATGGTTATGGCTACGGTTACGGTTATGGCTATGGTTATGGACAAAAAAAGAAGTAAAGGGACATAGCCTGTAGGCAGGTCATCAAGAGGTATATCGGTAACGGTGTACCTCTTTTTGTGTCAATGGGGGAATGATAGGGGAAAGAACTGTTGATTGGGCTGTTGCTTTACTCCGGTTCCGTTATGCTTTAAGGCATGGATTGGGGTTTAATTGATACATATATATATTCATAGGTGCGTCTTTTTTTGCCATGTATCAATTCCATCCTGTTTAGTTCGGTTAATGAATCCGGACAGATGCAATAAGGTAGTAACTCGTTAATAAAATTCAAAATTCAGAACAAAGTGGTAGAATAACTTTTCTGTTTTCTGAGAAAATATCATATTTGTAATGATTACAAATATTGATATACTAACATTAAGTATTGCATTATGAAAAGAGTTTTATTGATGTTCGGCTTTATGCTTTGTTGGATAGTGGGTTTCTCGCAGAACCGTACTTATCAGTTGTCCAGCCATATTCTGGATATTCAGGAGGGGCAGCCTGCGCCTGGTGTCAAGATTGTTTTATCGCAGATGCAGGATGACGGGACATGGAAAGCCATTGAAGAAAAATGGACGGATACGAATGGCAGAGTCAAGGATTTTCTGGAAGAAGGGGGAGATAAGCACCGGGGTGTGTATAAATTGACATATCATGTGGCTCCCTATTTTGAAAAGCTTAAGCAGAAAACTTTTTATCCGTTTATAGAGGTGATTTTTGAAATCAATGACGACCAACACTATCATGTACCAATCACCCTTTCTGCCTATGGCTATTCCACGTATCGTGGAAATTAAGGAAAATGTTCGTTATTGTTCATAAGGATTCATAAAAAGAAGGAGATGTGCCATCATTCAAAGCACATCTCCTTAACTTTATTACCGATTTAACTCCTCTGTTTTCTGCGGGATGTATGGCTATTTGTAGTAATAGATGATGATTTCACAGCCCACATACTCTGGTATTAGTTCTTCCAGATCTTTGCGGACAATTTGTATGGGTTGTCCATATCGATTGAACACGAAATCGTAGTGATATCGGTCGAAGTTTGTGTTGTCGGTTTCATGTATGGCATTCACCATGTTTTTTGAACGTTTTCCTGTGTATCCTAACATAGAAAATATATTGTGGACATCACCAGAGGCAGCAGCCCATCCTTTCGTTGGCATCATCAATAACCAGTTTAAGTCAATGTTTGTTATGTTGACGATGGAGGTAAAGGAAGCTGTTTCTGTAAATGAAATCCCATTGTCATTACCCCATATCATTTGAGTGGGGTTACCATTGCTCCATGTGAAGCGATACTCTTTGGTCTGTTCTTTGGTGGTGATGCGCGTTTGTGAAAGCAAACTTTCTGACGTGTAGAATAGTTCATAGCTACTGCGGCCTGTTTGTCGGTTATCGGCATCGTAGGTTTCGCAGGTCCCTCTGAGAGCATAGTTTTTGGGACTCAATTCAATGTCTCCTTTTACATATCCATTAGGGCGAGTTCCGTTTTTGAATGATTGGATAGTGTAACTGACCTGTTGGTTTCCGCGTGTGATTGAAATGCTGTCGGTTTGAGTTGAAATGGTACCGTTTCCCTCTTGTTTCTGTGTTTTGCAGACAACTTTTTTTACTTGTGCATCGTTGTTGTAGAGAAATGTGATTTCATTGACTTTATTCAGAGTTTTGTATTCATCATATTCTGTCATCCGAATATATTTTACGTTTCCCTTGAGATTCGGGTTAGTTGGAGGGGCGGGGTGGCTACCATCTGAGTTGGTCGCTTGTTGGGTGACTGTAATACGAACTTGTGACATTTCGCATCGGAGAAGAATACGAACTGTACGTATATTACCCGTTTCGTTGGGCTGTAACAGCAGGTGGAGTGAGAAATCTCCAGCTTCACCCGAAGTGCTGCTTAAATAAATCCAGTTTTCTTGATTGCTTGCGGAGCTGTTGCCCGGTTGGATACTAGCTTCCCAGGGACCGTCTGCGGTAAAATTAATACAGTTCATTATCCATCCGTCATCGGCATAGAAAGTCTGTTCTTTCTGTGTTCCATTTGTCAGGCGGATGGGAACATCGTGGTTGTCATCTTCACTGCAGGCTGGTAAAAGGCACAGCGTTAGCAGTAGCATCATGGTGTATTGTAGGATGTTTTTCATATTTAATGAAAGTTGATATTTATGATAATTGTCAGAATAGCATGAATCTCCGGAGGTATGCACTCGGCCAAATATGGAAGTTTGCAAGACAAAAGTACTTATTTTCTGTGGATATTTCTATACCTTCGATAATTTTACGAAGATTTCCCTTTAGGTATTTCCGGTTTGTAAGCTTGGGAAGTCTCAAATGCGGATACCGGATATTGTCATTGAATATATTTCGTTTCTGTTTCCATAGGTTCTGATCATGCAGTCGGACGTATTCTGATAGAGGGCGGTTGCGTAGAGTTGCCGGGAGAATTGATAAAAGTACTTTTGTTGATTTTTTGTGCGTTTGAGTACGCCGGATAGCGGGTGCTGTGCATGTCGCCATGTTGTTGTGATTCATCGCGGTATCAATGTCAGATAGAATTGGTGGCGGATTTCCTGTGGGCATTTATAGAATTAAATATGCCATAATCCAATCGCGATACGTTCATTCCAGTCTTAAAGCGCAATTGCGGGAAAATAACCTAAAAATAAAAAGAATTTTGACTTTAATTTGTCTGTATGAATATAATTCGTAATTTTGCGAACAATATAATTCTAAAGTGGCAAGGATGGAAAAGAAATATTCGGAGGAACAGGAAAGAGTGGCCCGTTTTGCAAAGGCCATGGGGCATCCGGCGCGCATTGCCATTCTGCAGTTTCTGGCTTCGCAGGAGAGTTGTTTCTTCGGTGATATTCATGAGGAACTTCCCATTGCCAAGGCTACCGTTTCGCAACATCTGAAGGAATTGAAGGAAGCCGGACTCATTCAGGGAGAGATAGAGGCTCCGAAGGTGAAGTACTGTATCAACCAGGAAAATTGGGAGATAGCCAGGAGAATGTTTGCTGATTTTCTTGGACAGTCGGTCGGCAAGAAGGAAAGTTGCTGCAAGTAATTTTTTTTTGAACGAATAGTTCGTTGTTTTACGAATAACAAATAAGGAGGAAACATGAAAAAATTATTACTCTTGTTCATTGTCGGCTGTGCATTCATTTCCTGCAATACGAATGCCAGGGAAAGTGCGGTAGCCGTTGCGCAGAAAGGAGTGGCGGTCAAAAATCACGTGGAGGTACTATATTTCCACGGCAAGCAGCGTTGTGCCACCTGCATGGCGATTGAAAGCAATGCCAAGGCCGCATTGGCCGAGCATTTTGCTGAACAGATGAAGAGCGGCGATGTGGTGTTCCGGGTGATTGATATCAGCCAGAAGGAGAATGAGGCGCTGGCCGAAAAGTATGAGGTGACCTGGTCGTCATTGCTGGTCGTGAAATATAAGGACGGGCAGGAAACGTATGAGAACCTGACCGATTTCGCGTTTGGGCATGCCCGTAAGTTGCCGGAGGATTTCAAGGCCGGAGTGGTTGAGGCAATCAATGCCATGTTGCAGTAGGGGAGGAGAATGATGGAAGAGTTGCAGATGTGGCTGGACAACAGCTCCACTCCCGTGGTGACGGCATTTCTGCTTGGGTTGCTCACCGCGCTTTCCCCCTGTCCGTTGGCCACGAATATAGCTGCCATCGGGTTTATTGGGCGGGATCTCGAGAGCCGGAAGCGCATCTTCTGGAACGGCCTGCTCTATACGTTGGGCCGTATTCTTTCGTATGCCTTGCTCGGCGTGGTGCTGATTATGGTCCTGAGAGGAGGGTCGAGCATGTTCGGCATACAGAAGGCCGTCGGCAGCTGGGGTGAATATCTTCTGGGACCGGTGCTTCTGGTCATCGGGCTTTTCATGCTGTTCGGCCACCGGATTCATTTGCCCCAGTTCGGCTTCAGTGGGAATGCGGAAGGCCTTGCCCGGAAGGGAGGTTGGGGAGCGTTGGCGATAGGCATGCTGTTTGCCCTTGCCTTTTGTCCCACCAGCGGTGTGTTCTATTTCGGTATGCTGATACCCCTGTCGGCCACGGCTACGGCCGGCTATCTGTTGCCCGTCGTCTTTGCCGTTGCCACCGCCCTGCCCGTGCTCGCCGTCGCCTGGATTCTGGCCTTCAGTGTGCAGCAGATAGGTTCCTTTTACGGCAAGATGCAGAAAGTGCAGAAATGGATGAACGCTGTGGTGGGTGTGGTCTTTCTCGCCGTAGGCGTGTATTATTGCAGCATAATGTATTTATAAACAGGAAAAAAGATAACCAATAAAGAGTTACGCAAATGGAAATTAAAGTATTGGGTCCGGGTTGCCCCAAATGCAAGTCAACCTATCATGTCATCGAAAAGGTTTTGAAGGAAAATCAGGTGGAAGCCACTCTGACCAAGGTGGATGACATTATGGAGATTATGAACTATAACGTCATGACCACACCGGCTGTAGTCGTGGACGGAGTTGTGAAGATAAAGGGACAGGTGCCGACGGAAGGTGACGTAAAGAAAATACTGGGTATCTGAGTGACTGATTGAATGCAGGGCGGCGGATATGGCTGTTACGGGAATCCGCCGCTTTTATTTTCGGAAATTTGTTCGTATTTAAGCGAACAGATATAGGAGACAGACAAATGATACAAGCTTTTGCAGACTGGTTGGTTTACGGATGGTGGGGCCTGAGTGCCGACACACCGGTAGGTGCCGCCGTCAACTTTTTCTTTTATGATACCATCAAGATTCTTATCCTGCTGTTTTTCATCAGTGCGCTGATGGGGATAGTCAACGCCTATTTCCCGATAGAGCGTTTGAGAAATTATCTGATAACGCACAGGATGTACGGGCTGCAGTATGTGCTCGCTTCCTTGTTCGGTGCCATCACTCCGTTTTGCTCCTGTTCATCCATTCCCCTTTTCATCGGGTTTGTGAAGGGCGGTATTCCCCTGGGAGTGACTTTCGCCTTTTTAATCACTTCGCCGCTGGTGAATGAAGTGGCCGTCGCCATGTTTCTCGGCACTTTCGGTCTGAAGGTGACACTCATTTATGTTGTCAGCGGCATTCTGCTGGGGGTGATAGGCGGATTCGTTCTCGGGCGTATGCGGCTTGCTCCTTATCTGAGCGACTGGGTGAAGCAGATTCAGGCCCATTCGTCAGCCCAGGCGGACGAATGGGAGAAGGACCATACCACCTTCCGGCAGCGGCTGCCCGTCATTCTGCGTGATGCGTGGGGCATCGTGCGCGGTGTGCTGGTCTATATCCTGATTGGTATCGGCATTGGAGCCTTCATGCATGGTTTTGTTCCGGAAGGCTTCTTTGAGCAGTACATGTCGAGGGACAACTGGTATGCAGTGCCTCTGTCGGTGCTGCTGGCCGTGCCGATGTATGCCAATGCTGCTGGCATTGTGCCGGTCATTGAGGTGTTTGTGGCCAAGGGGATTCCTCTCGGGACGGCCATCGCTTTCATGATGGCGGTGGTTGGCCTGTCTTTGCCGGAGGCAACACTGCTGAAGAAGGTAATGACCTGGAAACTGATAGGTATCTTTTTCGGGACGGTGGCCTTCTTTATCATTCTCTCGGGCTATTTGTTTAATTACATCTTGTAGTGGCGCGGCGAATACCAGCTATTTCTATGGGATGAAACCGATAAAAACAACTTAAATGAAAGTATTGATTCTTTGTACAGGAAACAGTTGCCGAAGCCAGATGGCTCACGGCTTTCTGCAGTCGTTCGACAAGAACATAGAGGTCTTTTCCGGCGGTACGCAACCTGCGGCGCAGGTCAATGCCAAAGCCGTGGAAGTGATGCAGGAGGTGGGGATAGACATCAGTTCGCATGTGCCGACGCATGTCGACAGTTATCTCCGGCAGGAGTGGGACTATGTGATAACCGTGTGTGGCGATGCCGATGCCAACTGCCCTGCCTTCTGCGGGAAGGTGGGCCGGCGCATGCACATCGGCTTTGACGACCCGTCACGTGTAACCGGCACGCAGGACGTGATTGATGCGGAGTTCCGCCGGGTGCGTGATGAAATCAGAGATGCTTTTGCCCGTTTCTACATCACGGAAATCCAAAAGAAACCGTTGCCCAAATGTTCGTGTGGCGGTAACTGTTGAGCAGGCCGAAAAGTGAGGAAAAACAAAGAGAGGACCCGATTCATCCGGAAAAGGGTTCTCTTTTTCTGTTGGTATGAGGGCTACAGGGGCGAAACAGACGGTGGCGGCTGGCATGGAAGGCATTGGAGCAACCGGCGGTTGTGGGACCGGACTCCACCGGGTGGCTTCGTCCGGCGAAGACGAGGATAGTTGCTTGCGACGCAGGCTGACGTGTGGTGTTGCAGAAGTGCGATGTCGGGGCGCGGCTTCAGGTACAGTCCGGCCGGTGCAGACCTCTTTCACGAGGGAAGAGACGGGAGACGGACAGGAGGGGACATGCGGGCTGATGTCGGGCAGTCAGAAAAAAACCGTTGGCAGATAAGCTGAGTTTCAGAAAAAAAGCGTATTTTGCAATCCGTTCCTGCGCCTTGCTGCCACAGCATCGGAGCATGCGGTGACAGAGGGAGGACGAAGCGGCAGGAAACTTGAAAAAACTGTAGATGTAATTCCCGTAAAACAACAGAAAAATGAAGTATTCCCGATTATGGAAAGGCTTGATGTGCAGTTGTGTGGCCATCGTCTCGGCCTGTTCGCCGGCCACTACCGGACAAATGGAGGAACCGGCACTGATACCGGCTCCCCGGCAGATGAAGTGGGAGGACAATGTATTCCGTTTCACGGCCCGCACGACGATAGGGGTGGATACTGCCCAGAAGGAACTGCTCTCAATAGCTGAGTATCTGAATGAAAAAGTGTCTACGGCCATGGGGCATCCGCTCCGGGTGGGGCCGAAAGGTAACGTGTGTCTGACGCTTGTGGCGGATACGGCACTGGGCAATGAGGGCTATCGGCTCAACATCGCCCCCCGGCATGTCGAGATACAGGCTGCCCGGCCTGCCGGCCTCTTTTATGGCGTGCAGACCCTGCTGCAACTGTTGCCCAAGGAAATCAGAGCAACAAGTTGGCAGAAGGAGGTGGACTGGACCGTCAGGTGCGGAACGGTGACCGACCGTCCTAAGTTTCCCTGGCGCGGGTTGATGCTGGATGTGAGCCGGCACTGGTTTACGAAGGAGGAGGTGATGCGGTATATCGACGAACTGGCTGAGTATAAGATGAACGTGTTTCACTGGCATCTGACGGACGACCAGGGATGGCGGCTGGAAATCAAGTCGCTGCCCGAATTGACGGCACGCGGCGCTTTTCGTGCTCCGAGAGTGGGACAATGGTGGATGCGCGAGCCGCAGCGCGAGGGCGAGGCTGCTACCTATGGCGGCTATTACACCCAGGAAGACGTGCGGGAAGTCATAGCCTATGCCCGCAGACGATATGTCCGTGTTATTCCGGAAATAGATGTACCGGGACATAGTCTGGCGGCGCTTGTGGCTTATCCCGAGCTGGCTTGTTTCAAGGCTCCGGCCCATGTCAATGTGGGCAACAAGTTCTATGGTATCGACGAAAATTCACTGTGTGTGGGCAATGAGCAGACGTTTGACTTTCTCGACAAGGTGTTTACGGAAGTGGCGGCGCTTTTTCCCGACGAATACATCCACATTGGAGGAGATGAATGCTACAAGGGCTTTTGGGCCAAATGTCCCAAGTGCCAGCAACGCAAGCACGACGAAAACCTGAAAAGCGAGAAAGAACTGCAGAGTTATTTCATTCATCGCCTGGAGCGTCTGTTGCAGGAAAAGGGAAAGCGGCTGATTGGCTGGAGTGAGATTCTGGAGGGAGGGCTGGCGCCCGGGGCCACCGTCATGAGCTGGATTGGCATGCAGGGAGGCATTGAAGCTGCCAAGGCCAATCATGAAGTCATCATGACGCCCACGCAGCATTGCTATCTGGACCTCTACCAGGGTGAGCCCAATGCCGAACCGAATACCTATTCCATGTGCAGACTGAGCGATTCATACGGTTTCAATCCCGTGCCCGACGGAGTCCCTGCGCGGCTGGTGCTGGGCGGGCAGGGAAACCTGTGGTGTGAGTCGGTGCCTACTTTCCGGCATGCGGAGTATATGACGTGGCCGCGTGGATGGGCGTTGGCCGAAGTGCTTTGGACAGGGCCGGACAGGGCCGACTGGAATTGCTTCTGGCCGCGGGTGGAGCGCCATTTCGGCAGAGCCGATGTGGCTTGCATTAATTATGCCCGGAGCATGTATAATGCCATCGTCACGCCTTATAAGGAAAATGGCGTGGTGCGTGTCCGTCTCGGCTGCGAGATTCCCGGTACCGATATCTATTATACTTTCGACAATACAGATCCTGACCCCTATACGCCGCGTTATACGGTGCCTCTTGAAATACCTGAAGGGGCCACGTGGCTCAAAGTGGTGACCTATCGCAACGGAAAACCGAGCGGAAAGATGATTACCATTACGACGAAGGAACTGCGGGAAAGGGCCAAATGAAATCATGACGGCAACACACCGGGACAGCGTGAAGCGGAACGGAGACTTTTCCGTGCGGTAGGGTTTGTGAGGTGGGTTTTCCCTTTTGCTGACAGCGTGGGCATCAGGAAGAAGCAACCTGCCTTTCGCCATCCGTCGTGATGACGCCGTTGGGCTGCTGCGGCGAGGGATTCTGGGGCAGGTGGAGAGGTGGATGCCTGTCGCGGTTTTTCCCTTTGGCCTGTTGGAAAAAACACTTGGTAGTTTAGAAAAAACACTCAGTACTTTAGAAATTTCTAAAGTACTGAGTGTTTTTTCTATGGCTCCAACTGTTCACGCGGGGTTTCGCCTGCTTTTCTGAACAGGGTAAAGTTCTGGATAAGAGAAGCTTTTTGCGTTGCAAAAGGGACTCTTGTGCGGCGCAGAAGCCGGGATGCGGAATGTTTCCGGGATTGTGCCGTACCGGCAAGCTGTGTCGCGCCTGATTTCCGGGAAGGCCCGGATTCCCCCGGGGCTGTTTTCCAAAAAGGAAGAGGAACAGCCTTGGGGCGAATGGATTCAGGGGGGATTATTCGTGCGAAAGCATCCGGCTGGCAGCCATTTCTTCGTAGCGGGTGCCCGGCCGTCCGTAATTGGCATAGGGATAGATGGAGATGCCGCCCCTGGGCAGGAACAGACCCGTCACCTCGATGTATTTGGGATTCATCAGGCGGATGAGGTCCTTCATGATGATGTTTACGCAGTCCTCATGGAACGCGCCGTGATTCCGGAAACTGAAAAGGTACAGTTTCAGACTCTTGCTTTCCACCATCTTCATGTCGGGGATGTAGGAAATTCTGATTTCGGCAAAGTCGGGTTGCCCCGTGATGGGACACAGCGAGGTGAACTCCGGGCAGTTGAATCTCACCCAGTAGTCGTTTTCCGGATGCTTGTTTTCAAACGTTTCGAGCACTTCCGGGGCATAGTCCTGCCTGTATTCTGTTTTTTTGCCCAATGATTTGAGCACGTCGGTTCTTTCTTCCATAAGCTTATTTGGATGAGGGGTTAGTCAGGTTTCTCTGTTTCAGGTATTCTTCCAGTCCGTGCCGTCTGAGTTTGCAGGCCGGGCAATGGCCGCAGCCGTCGCCGGGAACTCCGTTGTAGCAGGTGAGGGTCTGGTGGCGTACCAGGTCGAAAACGCCCAGTTCGTCGGCCAGCGCCCATGTCTGGGCCTTGTCCTTCCACATTAGCGGCGTTTCTATTCTGAACTGATAGTCCATGGCCATGTTCAGGGTGACATTCATGGATTTTATGAACGAGTCGCGGCAATCCGGGTAACCGCTGAAGTCGGTTTGCGACACTCCGGTGACGAGCACGTTTACGCCTTTTTCCCGGGCAAAGACGGCCGCGATGCTGAGGAAGAACAGATTCCTGCCGGGTACGAACGTGTTGGGCACTCCGCCTTTCGGCTGTTGCTCGTCCATCTTGATATCAGGGCTGGTCAGGGAGTTGGAGGCCAGTGCGGAGATGAAGGAGGCATCGATGAGGTGATATTCAATGCCGGCGTCCTGGGCAATCCGGCGGGCAACGTCGACTTCCTTCTCATGCTTCTGCCCGTATTTGAATCCCAGGGCATACACTTTTGCGTATCTTTTCATAGCCCAGAAGAGGCATGTGGTGGAATCTTGTCCACCGCTGAAAAGAACAACAGCTGCTTGGTTGTTCATTGAATGTTCCATAAATCTATCTAAATGTGACTGGTTGGCTTAAAAAAAAGGACTGCTTGTGCGGATGGAAATGCGATGCGTACGTATAGGGGGGCCTGTTCTGCCTGCTGTGTATGGGGGATGCCGTCAGGGCCTTTGTCAGGCCGCACCGGTTGTCGCGTCCGGAACAAATCAGCGCCGGTTGACAAAATCCGGCCTGCCGGACAAAAACAGTGCTGAAAGAAAGGAAAGCACCTTTCTTAGATGATTTTGAATATATTATAGGAGATGTTTGTGTCGTATACGTCGTCGCCTTCGCATTTCTTGACCAGACGGACAACTCTGACCGTCACAGGCAGAATCACCACTTCATACAGGGATTTGAGCACGACCTGTGTGAGCATCATCAGCAACAGTTCCCTTACGGGCATCAGGCCGGCAAAGGCTATCGGGAAGAAGACGATGGAGTCCGCGCTTTCGCCCAACAGGGTGGAAACGACGGCACGCAGGGAAAAGTGGCGGCCTTCGGACATGACTTTCATCCGGCTCATCACGTAGGCATTGACGAACGAACCGGCCAGAAAGGCCAGCAAACTGGCAAAGGCAATGCGGGGGGCAAGGCCGAAGACGAAATTAAAATGCTCTTCCCCCTGCCAGAAAGAGGCGGCCGGCAGCAACACTGCAATGTTTGCAAAAAGAATGACCAGGAAATTGGCTGCAAAACCGCTCCAAATCAGGATGCTCGCCTTGCGATAGCCCCAGACTTCCGTCACGCAGTCGTTGATGATGTAGGAAATGGGAAAAACAATCATCCCGGCCGTGAACGTCAGGCCGAAGAGATGCACAACTTTTGCTTCAAGCAAATTGGCTGATATGAGGCATACGACAAAGAGCACACACATCAGCATGAATAATACTGATACTTTCGTTTGCATAATTCTTGTTTTTAATGGTGATCGAATTATCAACCTCACCGGATATTTTGAAATTGCCTGCAAAGTTAGGATTTTTTTCTTTTGCATCATGTGGCCGTGTGTTAAAAAACAGCGTGTCGCAGGACGGTGTCAGGCTGTGTCGGTGTCCTCTGTTGGCCGGAGGGGGTGCGTGCAGATGGTTGTGGCTCCGGCTTTCTGAAAAAGAAAAACCGGCGGAACCGGCACAGCCCATGTGCAACCGGTTCCGCCGGAATCGGGGATTTCCCTGTTCTTTTTCAGGCTTTTTCATTGAAGGCGTTCCATCCCTGTGCCTTGAGGGAGAATTCCTGTCCATCGCGGGTGATGAGGGCACAGCCCAAATCGGGGCGGGTGATGTGCCCGATGATGCGCACATCGTCCAGGGCAGCCACCTTTTCGTGCAGCGTAAGGGGAACGGTGAAGAGCAGTTCGTAGTCCTCGCCGCCGTTGAGGGCGCAAGTGCTGACGTTCATGTTGAATTCTTCGGCAGTGACAGCAGTCTGGTAGTCGAGCGGCAGCCGTTCCTCGTAGATGCGGCAGCCCGTGCCCGATGCGGTGCAGATGTGGAGCAGTTCGGAGGAAAGTCCGTCGCTGATGTCCATCATGGCCGTGGGGCGGATACCGGCTTCGCGCAGGGCATGTACGATGTCGCGCCGTGCTTCGGGTTTGAGCAGCCGTTCGAGCAGGTATTCGCGTCCGCTGAAGTCGGGCTGTGCCGCTTCGGCATCGTGTGCCGGGCGGGAATTGAACACCGCCTTTTCGCGCTCCATGAGCTGGAGGCCCATGTAGGCGGCGCCGAGGTTGCCGCTGACGCAGATGAGGTCGGTGTCCTTGGCTCCATTGCGGTAGATGATGTCTTCATCGCGTGCTTCGCCGATGCAGGTGATGCTGATGGCCAGTCCGGTGAGCGAGGCCGATGTGTCACCGCCGACCAGGTCAACTCCGTGCTTGTCGCAGGCCAGGCGCAGGCCCGCGTAGAAGTCCTCGAGGTCTTCGACGGTGAAGCGGCGGCTCATGGCGATGCTCACCACGATTTGCCGGGGAGTGCCGTTCATGGCATAGACATCGGAAAAGTTGACCATGGCGGCTTTGTAGCCCAAATGCTTGATGGGCGTATATTGCAGGTCGAAATGGATGCCTTCCATCAGCAGGTCAGTGGTGACCAGCTGGCGGATGCCGGGGGCCGGTGCCAATACGGCGCAGTCGTCGCCCACGCCTAACTGGGTGGAGGGATTGACCTTCGGGAGGTCGCGGGTGAGGTGGCGGATGAGGCCGAACTCACCGAGGGTGGATATTTCTGTCATGAGGTAAATGTTTTTTCGGTCAGAGAGAAGTGCCGGAAGAGTCCGGACGGAGATGGTTGGCTCTTGTTGGGACAAATCGGGAAGCGAAGGGAGAACACGCTCTCGCTTCGCTTCCCGATGGATGGGGAAAAATCCTTTCTTGATGCCGAGGCGGTATCAGAAGTAGAATCCGAGCCCTACACGTAAGCCCACAGAACTGTTCCCGGCGAAGTCGTGCAGGCTCATCTTGTAATAGAGCGAAGGCTCGAAGGTGATGTGTCCGTTGAGGAAGAAGGCGTAACCCACTTCCACCGGAATCATGAGGTCATTGTTGTTGGGGGTAAAGTGGTTGTATTCGGCTCCTGCACCGAGAAAAATGCCGTTCTGCGAGAAGAAATAGCGAGCGCCGGCTCCGATGCGCACGTCGTCGATCTGGCGGGTGTGGTCGTAGCCGATGTTACCCTTGAGCATCCAGCAGTCGGCTATGAAATAACCGGCTTCGGCATCGAGGCCCAAACGGAATTTTTCGTTGTCGCTGTAGGAAAGCCCGATTCCCGAAAGAGAGGCACCGATGTATTTTTTGCCTTTTTCAAACTGGGCGCTGGCGCTGAGCGTGGTGGCGAGCAGCAGCAGGAGGGTCAGGATTTTTTTCATGATTCTGTTGTTTTTAGTTAGTGTTGGAGGACGGAGACTGTCATAAGGCACAGCCTTCGTGCCGATTCTTTTTCAAAATTACGGTTTTCTTTGATATATCGTTTCTTTTGTGCAGAAAAAATGAGGAATAAGTCCAAATATGCGGTTTCCCGGAACAAAACTAGGGTTCAGCCGGCAGGGGGGAATGCGCAGGGACGGCAGTCGAGAACGGCTTCCATGACGGTGGCGCCGGGCGTGAGGACCCGTATGTCTGGCGCTGATGGGGCTACAGGGCGCAGGCGGTAGACGGCCGGTGTCAGGCCGGCTGTCCTGCGCAGGTGAAGGGCCACGTGGCCCATGGTGCGTCGCAGGTTGACTTCGACGCAGGGGTGGAAACGTGGGCCGTCCGGAGTGCCCACGCACATGAGGTCAACGCCGAGCGGGCCGTTGTAGGCTCCCTGGAGCAGGCGGTGCAGATGGTGGGAAAGACAGTCGGCAAGCGGGGACAGAAGTGGGCGCAGCGGTGCGGGCAGATATTGCAGCAGCACGTCTTGCGGTGCGATGAGGTTGCCGGTATAGGCTCCGGTGGAGGCGGTGGTGAAGAGGGATAATCCTTCGTAGCTGACGCCGGTCGCTGTGGCTGTGAATTCGAGGGCGAGGTCGGTTGTATGCCGGTAAAAAGGTTCCGCTTCCACCGCACCCTGTTCGCGCAGCAGGCGGGTCACTCGCCGGTGTATGCTTTCCGGAGCGTTGGCGGTGGCCGGGAACACACCGCGCCCACTGCTTGACCAGGGTGCCTTGAGCATGGCCGTGCCGTGCCGGCGGACGAAGTTCCACACCGCGTGTTCATCTGTGCACCAGGAGGAAGTACCTGTCGTTTCAGGCATTTCCTGACGTATGGCTTTGAGCAGGTGTACGGCTGTCTGACGACTGCTGAGTTGGCGGATGGTGTCGAGTTGTCCGGCAGAAGGGAGCAACGTTGGTGGGATGCCAGCCCGTTGTAACTGGTGTGTCAGGAGCGCATCCCAGCCCCAGGGACAGATGCTGTCGATGTCGGCCAATGACAGATTGCGCAGCGATGACGGGTGCAGAAAATGGAGGTCGCGGCCGGTGAAGTCGGAGGCGGGCAAGGGCAATGTGTCGGGTATCAGTACGTAGTCGCCCGCTTGTGCCCACCAGGCAGGCAATGTGGCCAGGTCGTTCCCCAATTGCCGGGCGGCACGCGAGGGGTAGTAGTAGGGGGAATGGGCGGCCAGCGCTTCGTCGTGTGACGGGTTGAAAATATGCAGCTGTGGCATGACGGTGTGTTCTTGAATGATGCAAAGGAATAACGCAAAATGGTGCTTGGACGATGCAAAAGTAAGGAGAAGTGGCGAACAGGCCAAAGGGAAGGAACCGGATTTGATGCAATGGAACTGTCGGTTTCCCTATTCAGGGAACAACGGGGCCGGGGCCGCTATTTTTCGGAAGGAAAGGGAAGCGAATGAAAAAAATAGTGTATTTTTGTATGCAAATGAGTCAGCATGGAGAAGAAAAATGTAGTTCCGGAAGATAGCCGGCGCCCGTTGCTGGGCATGACGCTCGATGAGTTGAAAGCGGTGGCCGTGGCCTCCGGATTGCCCGGATTTGCGGGGAAGCAGATGGCCGGTTGGCTGTATGGCAAGCAAGTGACAGCCATTGAAGCCATGACGAATCTTTCGAAGGCGGCACGTGAGCGCTTGAGTGAACAATACACCATAGGCTGCTCTGCTCCTGCCGAATGCCAGCGTTCGGCCGACGGTACGGTGAAATATCTTTACCGTACGCTCAGCGGTCATTTTGTGGAGACGGTCTTTATTCCCGACGGGGAGCGGGCCACGCTTTGTGTATCCTGCCAGGTGGGGTGCAAGATGGGATGTGCCTTTTGCATGACCGGCCGGCAGGGATATGTGGAGTCGTTGTCTGTGGCGGATATCCTGAATCAGATTTATTCGTTGCCAGAACGGGAACGGTTGACCAACATTGTTTTTATGGGACAGGGCGAGCCCTTTGATAATCTGGATGCCGTATTGCGGGCTACACAGGTACTTACTGCCGACTGGGGATATGCCTGGAGTCCGCGACGCATCACGGTGTCGAGCGTGGGGCTGGCCAAAGGGCTGGTGCGTTTTCTCGATGAAAGCGAATGCCATCTGGCTATCAGTTTGCATCACCCCCTTCCCGAAGGACGTGCGGCGCTCATGCCGGCTGAACGGGCCTTTTCCATTCAGGATGTGGTGCGGGTGCTCCGGCGTTATGACTTCTGCCGCACAGTGCCGGCCGATGCCAGCGCTCCGCGTCAGCGCCGCCTCTCGTTTGAATATATCGTATTTGACGGTGTGAATGATTCCCGTCGGCATGCCGATGCCCTTATCGCACTGCTGCGCGGGCTTGACTGCCGCATCAACCTGATTCGTTTTCATAGCATTCCGGGCTCGGACCTGCGGGGAGCCAGTGACGAAAAAATGCTGGAATTGCGTGACTATCTGACCAAACATGGCATCTTTACGACGATTCGTGCCTCACGCGGTCAGGATATTTTTGCGGCTTGTGGATTGCTGTCCACTGCACGGCAGGAGCAGTCCCTCCGTCCCGCTGAAGAATAAACGTGGGCGCGTATCTTTAGCCTCTGGCATCGGACTGATGCGCAGGATTGTCCGGTAGAATACGATTGGACCGGCTGCTGTTGGGGTAAGAATGACGCCATTATCATAATTGAAAAAAACGAATGATGAACGACAACAGAAATAAGGGAAAAACGAATCCCATTGTTGAAACCGCTGAACAGGAGAATCCTTGTGCGGCTGAATTGAGTATAGAAAATCCGTCGCGCGAACATTTGCCGAAAGTAGGTATCACACACGGCGATACGAACGGCGTGGGATACGAACTGATTATGAAGACTTTTGCCGAGCCGGCAATGATGGATATCTGCATCCCGGTGGTTTATGGTGCGTCGAAAGTAGCACAGCAACACCGTAAACAGCTGGATATGAATATCAACTTCAATGTAATTGCTTCGGCCAACGAGGCAGAGGCTGCCCGTTTGAATCTGCTGAACTGCACGGATGACGAGGTTAAGGTGGAAATGGGGCAGGCGACGCCTGACGCGGGACGCGCGGCCTATCAGGCATTGGAAAGAGCAGTGGAAGACCTGAAAGCCGGGCGCATAGATGTGCTGGTAACGGCTCCTGTATGCAAAGCGTCCATACACGGGAAAGATTTCGACTTTGCCGGGCATACCGAATATCTGGCGGCCCGCTTGGGAACGGAAGGCGAGGAGCCTCTGATGATTTTGTGTAACCGGCTGATGCGGGTGGCGCTGGTGACAACACATCTGCCGGTGCAGCAGGTGAGCGAAGCCATTACGGGGGAGGCGGTGGAGAAAAAGATTAAGGCCCTTTATCACAGCCTGCGCCGCGACTTCATGCTTTCTGCTCCGCGCATCGCCGTATTGGGGTTAAACCCGCACAGTGGTGACGATGGAGTGTTGGGTAGCGAGGAAAAGGAAATCATCGCACCCGCCGTGGCTGCGGCCATGGAAAGCGGCATTCCCTGCTTTGGCCCTTATTCGGCTGATGGATTCTTTGGCGCAGCCATGTATACGCATTTCGACGGTATTCTTGCCATGTATCACGACCAGGGACTGGCTCCATTCAAGGCGTTGTCGATGGATGACGGTGTCAACTTTACGGCCGGCCTTCCTTATGTGCGGACTTCGCCCGACCATGGAACGGCATTTGATATAGCAGGAAAGGGAGAAGCGTCGGAAGTCTCTTTCCGTGAGGCGGTCTATATGGCTATTGATGTCTGGCGGAATCGCAGAAGCTACGATGAGGCCAATGCCAATCCGCTGAAAAAGCTGTTCCATGAACGCCGCGAGGACAATGACCGGCAGCGTCACACCTTGCCTCAGCAGGAAAAAGAGGAATAACTATTCGCATTGTTCTGTTCCATTCTCCCGTTATCCCGGAAGGGGATTTCGCCGGAAACCGGATGTTTCAAGATGACCTGACAGCATTTGGACTTTTGCCGGGAGAGAATGGAGCAGAACAAACTGTTTTTGAAAGCAACTGCGGGCGGCCGCCTGGTAGCAGAAGGGCGGTGTCCGTTGGGGATTCCCCATTTTTTAGGAAGACAGAATATTGAGAAGAAAGGCTGTAAGCTATTTGTAGAAGAAAAAAGAGCCATGAGTGCACGGGCCAGAAATTTATTTGTACTTTTCGGTATTGCAGCCATCGTAGTGATGTTGTTTACGGTTGAGACCGATTATGATCAAATCGGGCGTAATCTCAGCCGCATCGGGATGTATTTTCCGTTGGTCCTCCTGGTTTGGTGTCTGGTTTATGGACTCAATTCGTTGGCATTTCAGTGGATTGTCAACAGTGGAAAGCACGGTTGGCACCTGTCGCTGAGGTATGCCTGCAAACTGACCGTTTCAGGACATGCTTTCAGTGATACTACTCCGTTGGGCATCGGAGGAGGCCCTTATCGGATGATGGAACTTTCGCGTTATATCGGAGTTCCGGACGCCATGTCGAGTGTTGTCTATTATATGATGACACATTTTTATTCTTTCTTTTTTCTTTGGAGCATATCCATCGGTGTCTTTTTGTGTCTATTCCAGGAAAAGATGAAAGCATGGCTTTGGCCGGTATTCGGCATCTATCTGCTGTGCTTCCTGTTGTTGTCGCTGGTGTTTTATTACGGCTATAAGAACGGTCTTATTGTGAAGCTGTACAGTATACTGTTGAAAATTCCCTTTATCAAGATTCCGGCGGGAAAATTCTATGACCGTATTTCCGGCACCCTCTGTCAGGTCGACGAGCGGATGGCTTATCTTTACGGCCGGCCGAAGGCCTTATGGGGTGGACTGTGTTTTGAGATATTGGGCCGTTTGGTGGCTGTGCTTGAGTATTATCTTATTTTTCAGGCATTCGGTCTTGATGTCAGTTATGCCGAAGCCTTGCTGGTGGCTGGCTTTTCTTCATTTTTCGACGCTCTGCTTTATGTGGTGCCAATGCAGATTGGTGCCCGGGAAGGGGGACTGGCCATCATTGTGAAAATATTGGGGATCAGCACTGGTGGGGCAGGACTCCTGGCGGGATTCTATACTCGAGCCCGCGAATTTGTCTGGATTTGCATCGGGGTCTTGCTGGTAAAGTGTGGAAATGCTTCTCCGGCCGTTTCACGGAAGTGGCGGTGATTTGGAAAAGCAGGCCGAATCGGGCGGTATGTGCGTGATGCGAAAAATCTTGTTTTGAACTGTTATCCAGTTTTCAAAAGTTTATCTTTTTCCCAGTGCTGAATGTTGGGATATTTATTTTTTTCTTTATTTTTGCGAAAGTCACTTGATTGGGATAATCTTGATAACAATCAGAATGTCTATACTATATATGAAAAAAGCCTTTTTATTTCTATTCGACTTGTTACTGTTGGGCGTACCTGCTGGATTAAAGGCTGAAACTATGGCTAACGATACACTGGCTGTGTATCTGAAAAACGGCCGTATTGATGTTTTTCCGGACAGTGTGTTGAAAAGTCACAACCGTACAGAAACGGAGTTGCAGATTACGCTGAAGAACGATTCACTCCTTACTTATTCTGTAGCAGAAATGGATTCATTGGGACGGGTGCCATCCGGTTTTCCTAAGTTTACGTCCTTTATGTTCAGCAGTTATTATAATGATGAAGTCTATACGGACGTGGCTGGCGAAGTGACCGATTCTACTGTAAAGGCTACAGTGCCGGCCATCGGCAAACGGCTGACCCCAACTTTTCAGCTGGACCGTACTGATGGGAAAGTTTTTGTGGGCAATGCACTTCAGGAAAGTACTGTGAGCCGGCATCGTTTCGACACGACCAAGGTATATGTGCTGACACAAGGGGATGTGCGTCAGTTGAAAAGGGTTAAAATCAAGGACGCGGTGTGGAGTGATGAGAAGGATGAGGTGGAACTGGCTGACATACAGCTGACCGCTGATATGTTCTCAACCAATGCACCCTCCAATTATGGAGAGGACCCCTATCGGATGTTGGACGGAAATCCGAATACGTATTTTCATTCCACCTGGGGAACCGGGCAGTATGAAAAGTTGCCGCTTGACCAGCATCCTTACCTGGAAGTGTCAATAGCGGAGGACGTGACGAAGTTTGTCTTTGAATATGTGACCAGTGGGGAGAACAATAATCGTTTCCCGTTGGAGATTGAGATTCAGGCCAGCCATGATGGTGTAGACTGGAAAACAATAGATAGTGTAGATGAAACGGACGGAATGCCGACTTCGGGATTGGCCAGAGAGTTCGTTTCTCCGGTGATAGACTTGAAGGAAGCGTACCGTCGTTTGCGCTTTGTAATGACGCGGGCGTCATACAAGAATTATTTCGTATTGGGAGAATTCCGGTTGAAAAAGGTGGTGAGTGAGAATGAACCGACGGGGCCGGAACTGATAGAGCCTGCGCAGTATGCCTATCGCTGGCTGCCGTTCGGGCGCGAGGTGAAAGTGGATGTGGATTGGCCGACGGATCGTGCCGTAAATGTTCCGAAAATCAGTATTGACATAGAGGGAGGGAAACTTCCAGCCGATAAGGTTACCTATCTGCAGGCACAAATCAATATTGATGGTGCGGGAGTCTTCCCTGATTTTTCGGCTCCGGTGCAGATCAGAGGCCGGGGAAACTCCAGTTGGGCCGGTGTTGACGGGAAAAGTCCTTACCGATTGAAATTTGAAGAGTCGGTAAAGCCTTTCGGACTGACAAAAGGCAAAAATTGGGTATTGCTGGCTAATCGGCAGAGTGGTTCAATGATGGCCAATGCGATTGGTATGAAGATAGCGCGGCTGGTACAGGCCGCAGGAGCCAACGACATGATTCCGGTGGAGTTGTATCTCAATGGCGAATATCGAGGCAGTTATAATTTTACGCAGCAGGTGGGACTTCACAACAATAGTATCGATATAGATGAAACCAACGCCATTCTGATTGAACTGGATACCTATTATGATGAATTCCAGTTTACCAGTTATCATTATGATTTAAGCACCAATGTGAAAGAACCGGATCTGGAGGATGTGCCCGCTACGCAGGCTACACCGATTTTCAATAAGGTGCGTGACAACTTCAATAATTTCTGTAAAGTGCTTGCCAGGAAAAACCGGGATTATGAGAATGTGGTCAACATACCGATGCTTTGCCGTTATCTCATCGTCAATGAGTTTATCCGGAATATGGAGTTAGGTCATCCCAAGAGCACGTTCCTTTACCGTGAGGATATGGATGCATTGCATAGCCGGTATGTTTTCGGTCCGGCTTGGGATTTCGACTGGGCTTTTGGCTATGAAGGGTCATATACCTATTATCAGAACAAGGCAACCGAAGATTATTTCTATCACATGGGCGGACGAGGTAATGAGTTCTTTAACGATTTGCGTTATAATAGTCCCGTAGTTAAGAAAACATATTACCAGATATGGAAGAACTTCGTGGATCATCAGCTGGCCGAGGTGTTGGAATACATTGATGATTATTACAAGTATGCACGTCCGTCCTTTGAGCATAATGCAACACGCTGGGGGGATGGTTATAATTATGCTCCCAGTTGCGAAAATGCCAAACAGTGGCTTACCGAGCGGGCCAACAGCATTACGGAAAGTATGGCCGATTACCCCTCGGAGCCGGAACCTGAAATTCTGAAAGGGGATGTCAACTCGGATGGAGCTGTAAATATTGCTGATGTCGTATGCGTGCAAAACTACTTGCAGGAACGCGAAAACGAGCGCTTTGATGCCGAACAGGCGGATGCCGACGGTAACGGCCGCATTACGATAACTGATGTCGTATGGATTGTGGCCATGGCCATGCAGGAACCTGCCAACGACGGGCGTCATCTTCTGTTGCCGCAGGCTGCTGCATCCTTGAAGGCACAGCCGTTTACGGCGCTTGTTGGCGCAGAGTCGGCATTGCCCGTGGAGCTGACTGTTGAGGACAGTTGTTATACTGCGGCCCAGATGGATGTCATGTTGCCGGCGGGTCTGGAACTGGAGAAAGTTGTCCTGCCCGATGCCCTGCAGGGACATGTGGTGGAAACAGCTTGCTTGTCCGGCGGACACTATCGTGTGGCCGTTTATGCAGAAAACGGCACCACCTTCCCCAGGGGCAACCTTGCCTTACAGTTCATGGTAAAAGCCAGTCGTGCGATAAATGCCGATGAACGTGTGGCCAGTATTACGGACATCTCGCTGGTGGGGGTAAAGGGTACTGAGGAAAGGTTGACCCCCAAGTCATCGCGCTTTGATATGAATTTGACCGGTATAGAAGGCGCTGAGGGGCATGAGGACGTTTGGGGAGGCGATGCTCTTTATATAGAAGCCTTGGCCGACAGCAGTGTGCGTGTCTATGCTGTCGACGGTCGTCTGGTGCAAGTATGCCATGTAAAGGCGGGTAACAACCGAATCAGTCTGCCTTCAGGCGTTTATATCGTCAACCGGCAGAAAATCGTGGTGAACCGTTGAGCATGATGGTATCCTATTTGATTTACGAAAAGACAAATAAAAAGATGAAGACATTAAAAAGGATTACGGTTTCATTGGTCTGTTGGCTGGCAATGGCGGTGTGTGCAGTTGCTGCCGATGCGGTGAAGATGAGTGTGGAGTCACAGCCCGATTTTCAGAGCTGGAAAGTTACCGTTTCTCTTGATAATTCCCAGTCGGGCAACTATACGGCGTTTCAAATGGACATGCACTTGCCCGAAGGATTCGTTTTGGTGGAAAACAGCCTTGAAGCAGATTTCCGGTTGCTGGCTCATCAGGTATCGGTTGCCACGCTGGAGGGAAATGTGTTACGCCTGTTGGCCTATTCGTTGACAAACAGCGTAATTCCCGGAAACGGAGGAGCGCTCTGTTCTTTTGTGATAGCGGCAGAACCCGGTTTGCAGGAAAATCTTTATACGTTGACAATGGAAGACATCATTTTCAGCCGGCGTACGGGAGCTGAAACTCGCCTGGCCGATGCTTCGGCTGCGTTGAAATATGATGCCGACGGTGTCGTGGAAAGTTACGATGTGGTATATATGGTTGACGGACAAGAGTACAAAAGAGTGCCTGTGGAATGGGGAACGCCGATACCTGCCGTTGAGTCGCCCGTCAAGGAAGGATATACGTTTGCAGGATGGGAAGGCTTGCCGGAACTGATGCCGAAAGCCGATGTTGTTGTGACAGCCCGCTTCACGGTGAAAACGTTTGTAATCACCTATTATCTGGACGGTCTTATCTACAAACTCGTTTCTGTGGAATATGGTGCCAAAATTGTGCCGCCAGAGGTGGAAAGTACCGAGGACAAGGAATTCGGCGGATGGGTGGGATTGCCGGAAACGATGCCGGCGCGCAATCTGACCATATATGGAAATATGGTGCCGCTGGGTATAGAAGCATTGTCCGAAGATGCTGTTGTCACCGTCTATTCGCTTGCCGGCAAACGGCTCCTTTCCGGTCGGACCCTGCGTGAAGCCAAGGCTCAGTTGCCCCGTGGTGTCTATATCGTCAACGGCCGGCGTGTCTATCTGCGTTGATTTTTGTCCGTGTAGTGTACTAAAAAAAGTTGACACAAATTTTAGAAGTATGCGTACTTATAAAGGCATGTCAGACTTTCATCGT
>PPYF01424610.1_pt1 | contig 54275 bp, 65 predicted proteins | sample 1559871 | NCBI WGS metagenome assembly PPYF01 (sample SAMN08240021, study PRJNA423297) | Human gut metagenome, whole genome shotgun sequencing project.
TCATAATACGTTTTCATTTCAACGCTCATACCGTCCGCAGTAGTCACGTTAGCAGGGCCTTCAAACAATCTCAAATTAAAGATTATCTTCTTTACCATTCCAATCTCCTTTAAATCATAATTTTTTCCCCTCTGGCAGCCCGTTCCATGATTTTATGGAACTCTTCCGGTGAAAGATCCCAAGCGCTCACTTTCGTTCCGTTTGCGCTTCCTGCCCCTACACCGTTCTCTGTTGGCCTTCCACCTCCTGACCGTATGGAATCAGCCACCTTTTTCTTGGTGTCTTTTTCCGTCTGTACCATCAGGCCATGGGTAAGCTCATCAAAATGAACTGCCTTATAGGCTGTTTCTACACTCATTCCTGCACCTAAAGCTCTTTGAAAATCTGGATTCTGACATTCGATTTGCATATCAAAGTTGGGGAAACGCTGCTTGCACAGTTCAGCTTCCCTGTCCCATCTCGCATATGTATCTTCCCTCTGCCGGATCTGCTGTGCACGGTTAACCGTGTCAATCAGCTGCTGATTATCCGCTTCAAGCTTTCTCATATGCTTCAACTGATCCACAGTCATGTTTTCCTTAAGTGCCTGCTCTTCCCAAAATGAATTATCCTGGTCAATAGCCTCCATTACATTAGGGACTGTAGGCTCCTGAAGTCCATAGCGCATTCCAAGCACCGACATTAACGGCGTATAGGAATCCAACTGCTCCTGAAGCTTTTTTTCGTCTTTGAATCTGCGGTTGATGTGTTCATGCACATCATTCTTATACAGATCCTTATACTCTTCTTTGAAGCGTTCATAAGCCGCCTTACGCTCCTCCGGTGTCTGCCCTACCGTTTCCTCACCTTCCCCAGTGCCTCCAGTGGTGTTCTGGACATTTTCTCCCATTTGTTCCGCTGCCGGTGCCGGTGATCCGGTACTTGCTGCCGCTGCTCCTCCTTCGCCTTCAAATAACCTTAAATTCATTTTGATCTTTCTCATTTTGCTCCCTTTCTGCGGTCTTTCCCGCGCGTCTTTCTCTTCTGCGGTCTTTCCCGCGTGCCTCTGAGTATATGCTATCACAGTCCGTTTTTCTCTTCTACCACCCCAGATTCCAGCTCCATCTGGACAAAATCGGGGTAAGAATCCCCCAATAATTTAAAACCCGTCTGGATGGTATAAACGATATGGTTCAGACGTTTCTGAGCCTTTTTCTTTGCTAAAACCCGAATATCAATTAAACCTGATTCTATTTGCATCTCCCGGATAATGACCGCCTTTTCTTCACTGAGTTCCAGCATACACTGAGCCGCCGTCTGCCCTAAAGTAGATACAGCTGCACATACAATATCATGCCCTTCCGGCAGTCCCTTTGCCTGTCCATATCCCGCATGACCGTCTACGATCAACCTAAAATACCCTGGCACATTTATAATTGATACCTTTGTCATCACTTTACCTCCGTAGCCTCTGCCGCCTGCTGTCTCGCCTTACTGGCCCGACTGTTTCCTGTAGATACAGACTGTCCAAGGCTGTTCGTTTTTACATTCTGGCTATCTACATTAATGTCTGTCATTGCCAGCTCATTTTCACCGATCAAGTTCCCTACTGCCTCTATCAGATCCGGGCGGTTCGTCATTTCCGCTACCATGGGAGCCAGCTGTGCAAGAATCTGCTGCAACTGCTGAATCTTCTGGTACATCGTACCGTTTTCCGTGATTTTCCTAATCACCTCATCCCTTCGGTCAAAATCCATCATAGACACAACCGCAAGGGCCTGATCTGCAATCTGAGGATTAAATAACCCCATTCCAAATAATTCTTTTGCCAATTCATTGTTTGCAAGTCTGCTGTACGGGCTTGCTTTCTGTGCCGATATTTTAATATCAAAAACCGGTTTTCTGAGCAATTTCCCTTGATCAAACATCTCTATTTCCTGCTGCTTGATTTGGCTGTTGTCCAGCATGACATATTCGGCTGTCCCATTCGGTTTTGATATGCGGTAACATCTTGGCAGATCGTAAAACTGCCGGATCAGCTCTATAATCAAAAATACAACCTTGCTGTGTGCCCCATAGGTTGACTTGATCATGTCCCTGCTTAATTTGCTTCCTGCCTCCTGCAATGCGGCAATGGCAGACGCGGCTGTTACTCCGGAAGATGTAGACCCCTGTGAAAAATCCCTGTTTCCGCTGGTTTCCTTCAGCTCATCCACCTTTATATTCCGCATATTTATAACATAATCGGATAATGTGGGCGGTTTAATCTGCTGGATCCTGCTCTCGTCTATCGTTCCTGATACTGTCACAATGTCTTTTGACAAATCTGCGAAATCCTTTTCATTGACATTTGCGCCCTCTGAAACAAAATAGCGTGGTTTATTTAGTGCAGCGCTCTTTAATATCAGCGAATCCAATTTATCAATGTATTCCTGCGGATTAACCATCACATCCAGATAACCGAATCCCGCAGGGGAAGCTTTTTCCGGAAACATGACATCAAAAACAAATGGATATTGTCCATGGTCATACCATCCACGCTCTTGCATCTTAGAATCATCCTCAGATGCATACAGCACTATACCCGGAATAAATTTGCAGTAATGCAGGATCGTGCGCATTCCTCCATTCTCCAGCTTGATATGGCGCTTATAATACCAGTCAATCACCTGTACTTTTCCGGATGTGTCAATGGTATCATCATAGATATATTCTGATTTGATCAACTCCCCTGTAGCCACAGCCTTATCAATCAGCATGGGCCAGTTTTCTTTCAGTTCATCCAGATCCACCAGCTCTGTAGTAAATATATCCTTTGAGTTCTGTATGTCCCTGATTCCCGGCTCCCAGTAGATATTCATGATATCCTGGCATTTGATATCAATATCCCCCAGGCCATTTTCCTTTTCTGTGTTCCAGAAAACCCCATATATGGCTGTCCCGGTTTTAGGCTTGTCCCATGAGCAGGCATCATAGACCTCTTCAAAATGATTCTGCTCTAATATAACCGGTACGACCTCAGACAGGATCTTTGCTGTTTCCTCATCTGATTCTTCCCGCGGCAAGATTGCCGGACAGGGGAAATTGTCCTGAAAATCCGCGTGTTTATTGGCTAAACTGTTGAAAAGCCATGCGCTTTCCGGAGTTGGATCATTTCCATTCCTGCTTTCACTTCCGAACCTCTGCCAATGGTTGTTTTTCCACCACTCCTCTGCGTTTACAATACGGGTTTCCAAGGCCTTCTTACCCATTTTGTATTTTTGCAGACGTGCGTATGCCTCATCTATCTGCTTTTTTCCTACTATTGGCTGTCTTTCAGTATTTTCCATAAATTCTCCTAAATTCTGATAAAACGATATGTTTTTTCTCTTTCCTCTTTGTACAGATCCAGTGGATCATCCAGTGGAGGAAGCTTCTTGACATTCTCACGTCTTGCAATTTGATACTGCATCAGGAAATAACGGCACTCATCATAAATATGGTCCTCCTGGGTGGTGTCAATGTCCTCCACATTCTTTTCATCATACACTAGCTGAGGAATGGTCCGTATAAACCCCTTGCAGGTATTAAATACATAGAATAGCGGAAGACCGTCCGCATTAAATGCCATTCTGTAATGGTACTGCATTTTCCCGGCAATCCGGTGGTTATCCCCAGGATTCCAATACACTCCCTGTCGAGCCATGATATCCGCTATGGAATCCCCGCGGCTCCGGTCAAATATAGACGGGTCAGCTATACCGCTGATCTTCCTTCCCTTTAGGTTCTCATCTGTCTCCTCTACTTCCCGGATCATGCGGGCCTGCTGTGCCGGATCAACCTCCAGCCCTACATTGGCCTGTCCTTCCTTACAGCCATATAGTTCCCGTATCCGATAGACACAGCCATCATAGTCCACAGCATACCAGCCTACAGAAAACGGCTTTGCATAGCCAAAATCATAGCTCCGCCCAATAATCCAGCCATCAGGAATATGGAACGGCTCAATAACATGAGTCCACTCTCTTGTCTGATAATTATCTGGATCATTCCGCCACTCTGAAAACACCTGACCGGAAAAGGAATCCCAATCCCCATACAGCAGTGCATTCCGCTCCGCCTCCGGCATCATAGCCAATGAGGCTATGTATTCCGGGTTATTATCCATCAGAGCCTGATTGTCAAAAACGGAGCTGGGTATAAAAATCCGATCCCTGGTACGTGTAATCTTCTTCCCATTGGGAAGAGTAATATTAACGTCCTGTATGATTCTGGTTTCCGGTTTTGCAGCAGTCACAAACCTGGCTTTGACCCATGGATGCCCCGGCCCTCCCGGGTTAGCGGTAGCACGGATATAGGTACGCAAGCCCGGAGCAGACGAACGTACACGGGAAAACAGGTACATATATTCTTCTTCTGCGAAATGCGTAAGCTCATCAAACCCTACAAAATCAAAATGCCGGCCCTGGTATTTTAGTTTGTCTTTGGTATGCTGCATCTGACCGAAATAAATAATCGCCCCAGACGGAAACCTCCAGCAGTGCTTGCTTTCGTTGTATTTTGCTTTTGGGAAAGCATTACCATACAGCTCATGGCTGCGGCTTATCAGATCGGCAAGTTCCGGATACGTTTTTCGGAATATAATAGCCCTGTACTGCGGAATATGTACCTGCCTTAATGCCTCTGCCACTAAATAATCACTTTTTCCCCCACCTGCTGCCCCACCATACAGGGCCTCAAATTCCATTTTGGACATCATCAGGGACTGACGGGGCTGTGGGCTCCAGATGATTCTTTTATTTTTATGATTCATCTTTGACCTCTCTGCTTATTTTTTCAACCTGTGACGGGGTGAGAATCAGCACGCCTGATCCTTCCTCATCCACAGAATTTTCTTCTATCTTTTCCTTCCAGATCTCCGGTTTCCGGTTCTTGAGCCAGAAAATAATAGCTTTAATGTCCGGTTCAATGTAGTGACGTTCCTCTGCTGTCTGTAATTCCTCTTTCTCTGATATCTTTTTACCGCTTTCGTCATATTCAATATTTTTTACCTTAAAGGCCTTTTGCTCAAACACATAAAAGCCCATTGCCTTTTTATATAAGCTATCCTCAACCAACCGGTCAGCAAAATCCTTTCCAAGCGAGAGCGCCTTGCTGATCTGAGGGTATTTCTTTTTCCATTCTACCAGTGTCGAGCGGCTGATACCGATCTGCCGGGCTATCTCCTCATCCGTCATTCCCGCCCTCGACCAGGCAGACAATACCCTTTGGTTATCTTCATTTTCTGACCATTCTTTCCATTTTTGCTTTCCGCTTGTACGCTTCACCTTCTTTTCTGCCATCAGATCACCTCTATGGATATTGTAGTCTTTTCCCACTTTGCTCTCTACCACCCCACCCATGTCCGATTTTGTCCGATTTTCCATACAAAAAAGAGCCCTTTTTAAGAGCTCCTTACTAATTTACCGCGCGCGCGTGTATGCGCGCGGTTTGTGTCCGATTTGTCCGATTATTTTAATCAAGGCAGCGTTCCATTGCTATTGCATATTGGCCTTTTAATTTTTCAAATGCCAACTCTGTTACCTGGTACTCATTCCAGCCGTCTTTTTTACTGGTCAAAAGATCACCGGGCTTATACTGCCTTATGAATTTAATACCGCGGCCTTTTAAAGTTAATGGTGTGTCAATAAAAAAATGGTTGCCATAATATGACCGGTGCGCTTCCATCTGGCAGCCCTCTGGCTCCCTCTGCCCAATTTCCGGCGTATATGTATATGTTCCCGGCTTCTCTGCTTTTACCGGCTCCTGTTCCGGTACAGCCAACTTTAACCGCTTCTGTCTTCCGATCCGGCGCAGTGCATACAGCTCCCTTTGCGTAATGTTTCCCTCTTTAAAAAGATATTCCGCTGATTCAAGATAGAAATTGCAGCTTGCTACTGTATCCGCAACCTCAAACAGCATTATCAGATTTCTGTATCCGTTGCTCTCCTGCTCCTTCTTTATTCTGTCTACTGGAAACTGAATGATTTTTCCCATGGTGTTTTCTCCTTTTCTTGTGATCTGTTTTCGTTTGCTTTATCTTATGGCTCTATTATATTATATAGCGGACATATATTCAATAGGCAATTTTTACAAATATAGCGGACATATTTTGTTGGTTTTATCTATAGCGGACATATTGTTTTTATGTTATAGTATAGACAGAAAGGAGGTAACAAGATGTACACAGAGGCCCAAAAACGAGCTAGCATTAAATATATGACAGAGAAAACAGATGATATACGTCTTAGAGTTCCAAAAGGACTCAAAGACAAGTATAAGGCTGCTGCTGAATCTTACCAAATGAGCATGACACAATTTATCATTCAAGCCGTTGAAGAAAAAATAGAACGAGAGGAGACACGAAATGAAGGAAACTATTGAAATCTATAAAAACTATGGAGTACTGGCATTAGAAAAAAGAAATGTATACACTTATGGGAAAGAACATCCGTATGCGACTTGCTCCGATAAGATCAAAGCTCAGATTCCAGAAGGCTGGGAACTTTGTAAAAATATGATGGATCAAACCATTGTAGAGGCTCCCTGGGGACAAACTTATATGGTTAATGAGGTGTTGACTGGAAATGAAACCCCTTGTTTTTCAGTTATTGATCCAAATGGGCGGCAAGTGTTTCACAGTTTAAAAGTAAGTAAGGAGGATTAAACCATGAACAATATGGAAAAGGTCAAGGCTGCATATATAAAAAAATACCCTCATTTACAGAGGGTAGAAAAAAATAATAAAGCTTTTTTTGACGCCGCTTTTAGGCTTATTCCGCCATCTGGAATTACGCCGCTGGAATTAGATCAGGCCATGAAAGTGAGACTATAAAATGAGCAACAATATGTTACCTCGCATCTGTCGAGAATGTGGTACTACTTTCCTCGGTGGTCCTCGAGCATGGTACTGCCCTAGCTGCCGCGCGGAGAGGCAAAAAAAGGTATATAAGGACTTTAGAGAACGAAAAAAAGCTGGGAAGGTAATTCCAATCGGCTCCATCATAAAATGCGAGATTTGCGGAAAAGATATCATTAAGACCGGAGGGCCGCAGCGTTTTTGTGATGACTGCGCTAAGATCCACTTAAAAGAGCTCGATAATATGCAGTCGCTGGATTGGAAACGAAACAATCCAGAAAAATATAGAGAATCAAAACGAAAGTTCTCAAAAAAGCGGTACGCTGAAGACAGCGAAAAAAGATCCGGTTTTACTGGTGTTTCCTGGGACAAAGCAAAAAGGCGATGGAAGGCCGCCATAAGCCTAAACGGAATACGCTATAGTATTATATTAACAAAAGACAAAAATCTGGCAATTCAAGCCAGAAAAGAAGCGGAAGAGATGGAAATATCAACTGTTGGACAAATAGAGTATCTTAAACAGAAATATAAAAACATTGACAGTGGTAAGGAAACATAATGCTCCGATTGAAACTTTAAAGTAAAAAGCGATTGCCTTTTTATTTGGCAGTCGCTTTTTAAAATTAGTCCTTATTAAACTTCTCAAAATATCCCTCTTCGATCATATCTACTGACCCGTTTTCTACCTTTCGGCATTTATATGCTACCATTTTCCCTTTCTCAACTTCTTTTGCGCTTATATGGACAACTGGCCCCAGTTTACGGGCAAGAGCAGATACCCATATCATGGAACCCTGAGCTATCAGATCCGCGTTAATCAGTCGTTGCTGCATATCCATCATACGCCTTTTTGCATCTCTTTCTCTACGTTCTGCATCCTTTACTCTTTTGATTAAGCTTTTTCTTTTTTTCATTCGTCTCTTCCTCCAGTTCTTTCTTGTAAATTGCATTGTAATACGGGCATGATTCATATAAATCTTCGCAGAATATTTCTGCGTAATCATTTTTTTCTTGATGGCATCTAAAAACAATCTGGTTTCTGATATCAAACCCCAGATTGTTCTCTACATTTTGGCAGGTTATTGTTGGCAGCTTTTTGGAATCGCTGGATCTTGTCTCATAATACGGACATTTCACTTTTACCATATAATTCATAGCCTTTTCCCCACCTCCGGCTTCCTGACATATTTTTTTGTACTCTTACAAGCGGCCTTTTTCGGGCCGCTGCCATGCTTAATAAGCCGGGCATATATGTAAAATAATGCCAGCTCTTTGTTATATTTGACCTCTGCATCCAGAAATGTATATCCCGGATATGCCTTTTCCATCTCCTCCTTCATGGCTTCGTGGGACTGCACCATCAAATTTACCCGTCTTTTCCGGAATTTGCTATAGCTCCTAGTAGGCTCAGGCGGCTTTTTCAGATTTTTGGAAGCACACCATCTTTTTGTCCCACGTGGGTTTTGGGTAATGTATGTAGCAAGGCCGGTAATCAGAAAGTTTTCATCAGGCTTGATCCGGCGTGTATTCTTCCGGTCGCATTTCTCCCACATATCTTCCAGCTCATCCCGATCCATACCTTCTCCTGTCAGCAGGATGTGGAAATGAGGACGCACCTTCCCATCAAATGCCAGAATATAGATATACTTAATATTCCCCATCCCCTTTTTCTTTCTCCAGTAATTGACCCGTCGTATAAAATTCCTTATATCCTTCTGTGCTGCTTTGATATCTGCGGGTATATTCTCCTCATTCCAGCCAAAGGTAGCCCAAATGTCACCCTCCCCAAAGTTAATACACGCCAGCCGGATGCAGTATCTCCGGGAATTTTTATCATTCAGATTCTTTTGTGACGGCTTGGTTTCCCGTCTCTTCACAGTTACAGGCATATCTGACTTTCTGAAAAATGACGGATACACCTGGGATTCCAGAAGCTCATTCCCGCTGATTATGTTCTTTGCCCTATTGGTAGTAGTCCGATACAGACAGCTTAATCCCTGCTGCGACACCAGTTTTTCTATTTCCCATTCCTGGAGCTTATCTGCCTGCTCATCATATGCCTGTTCCAGATCATAAGCATCGTAATGTCTCATCTGTTTACCCCTTAGTATCTAATGATTTATTTTATCGTCCATTTGCTAATACCCATTACAAGGACGGATAAGAGGACTTGTCCCCGGTTCTTTTTTTAGCGGGATCCAGACGGGTCCCGCTATATAATAATGAAGTTATGCTGCACGTTTTCTTACCATCCTAAGAGTATCGGGTGTTGACTGAGCATAATACTGGCTTGTCACCCTCGAATCAGCATGTCCCATTACTTCCTGTATTGTACCAATATCCACACCTTTATTTTTCAGATCCATTCCCAATGTTTTACGCATTTTATGGGGATAGCATCTGTTAGTGACTCCCACTCTGGCAGCCACCGCTTTCATGATTGACCTTACAGAGCTTGTACTGATCGAATGATACGGCTTTCTTTCAGTAACAAACATATGTTCCGTATTGTCAGTCCGAGATTCCCAGTATTTCCGGTAATGATATAGAGCATCTGCATCCAGATATATTGTGCGGTACTTATTTCCTTTTTCTCCCAGAATCAGGATATCCCCTGTTTCCCAATCAAGCTGATCTATGGTTATCTGGACAATTTCTCCCACTCTGGCGCCAGTGCTGCGCAGTACCTCAATCAGTGCCCTCTCCCGCAGTGTCTGGCAGCCATCTTTCAGACGGGCCATTTCCTCCGCTGAGAAAAAATCTATTGGTTTCCTCTGCACTTTTAACGGTTCAATGGCTTCTACTGGATTCACGGCAATCATTTTTTCCTTCCGCATCCAAGTAAAAAACGCTGAAAGAAAGCGCCTTTCATTATTGATCGTCTGCGGCAGGTTCCTTTTTCCAGTATCTTTTTCATTCCTGTGCTCATACCAATCAAGATAATAAAATATGTCCTGCTCATCCATCTGGGTCAATGGCTTATATAATAAGGTAATCAGACGTTTGACCGCACTCATATAGCCGTACTTCGTTCCTTCACTCAGCTTTTTCTTTTTATATAGGAAGAGTTTGATTATGTATTCGTTTTGCTGGTCAATACTGTCCTTCATTTCCATTGGCAATGTATTCATTTTTTCAATGGATACATTTACCAGTTCTTCCGTTATAACCTTCTCTAAAATCTGTAAGGCCTCTGAACTGATATACATTGTCATGGCAACGATTACATCATTTATAACCTGGCTTTTTATATTATCGTTCATAATATCCTCCTTATCCTTGCTTAAGAAGGGTATATATGATATACTTATCTTAAGCAAAACGGCGGATCACAGGACCTTGGGCGGTTGGTGATCTGCCTCTTTTTATGTCTAGTTGCTTAGTATTTTCTGGCTGCATTGGTATCCCCTCCTATGCTAAATGTCAGAATGGCTAATAAAAACCATGAACTGTAACGCATAAACGATCCTCCTATTCAAGTACATTTAAATTATCATCAACCTTAAATAATCTTTTACCACAATCCGCACATATTGCATATTTACCAATATTTTTATATTGCAAAGCGTTATGTAGTTCTGTCGCTTCAATTTCTCCGGATTCTAGGTCAACATAGTATTCCCCTATTCCAGATATTCTTTGTCTAATACACATCATTTTCCCTCCGCAATATGGACATTCATGCAGTGGAAATTTTGATACATCTATTTCGCACATTATTTTTCCTCCTTCAAATGTCAGTTTTACAAAACTGGTTTGCATTTATTTGACCACTGTTTATCTGGATATTTTGAAACAAATTTTTCACAATCATTCCGATTTTCTATGTACGAAAAGAAAAATCTCCCACAGTCTGAACATTTCCTCTGGATTTCTAAATATCTGATATCATTACCATTTGGCCCATGTGTCCAATGCCAACAAATAACTTCACTGTTTTTATGCTTGCAAAACAACTTTTTGATAAAATTCATAGCTGATCTCCTAAACCTTAATATCGTCCTATGTTTGCTATTGCCTGAAATATTGGATAGAACTGCTGTGGTACTACTGCATTTCCCAATGATCTAACACGGTCCACCCCATTGGGAAGCCCATATAAACTTCGGCATAATCTGGATTGATATGTGTCATATCTTCGCTCTGCGTCCTGAAACGGCTCGCTAATTTGTCTGACCGATATGTGTGACTCCCCCAATATCTGTTTTTTGCCGTTCCTCTCCACTCCGATGCAGTCAGTGTGGGCAACAATCGCTGTCCGATATCGCCTGTGCATGGCTCCAACACCTGCAGCTGGTAATACAAACGTCCTTGTGGCGTAACCTTGGTTTTCCAAGTCAGAAAGCACATCGTCGAGTGCCATTCTAATGATTCCAGCAACATTTTCTCCAATAACCCAAGAGGGCCTGAGTTCTTCGATAACTCTAAGCATTTCCGGCCAGAGATAACGGTCATCCTCCTTGCCCTGCCGCTTCCCGGCAACAGAGAATGGCTGGCAGGGGAATCCTCCTGAAATAATGTCAACTGTATGTAATCCTGTTCGTTCATAGAAACTTTCTCCCGTTAATGTCCTTATATCTCTCCAGCGTGGGATATCGGGCCAGTGCTTTTCAAGTACCTTTGTAGGAAAATCCGCCCATTCAGACTGTCCCACCGTCTGTATTCCAGCCCATTCTGCCGCCAGATCCAGTCCCCCAATGCCGGAGAATAAACTTAAATGTGTCAACATTTTATTCTCCAAATCCTTAATAACGTACAGCATATTTCAATCCTCTAGCTCCTCACGGAGCCAGACTTAACTCCCAAACCTTAACTTCTCCTACCCGGCAGAAACAGTTATATGATGCTGTTGTCATTTCAATATCATTCTTTAAATCTTCGATTTGATTTCCGTCAAAATAATCGTTATCGGACTCTACAATTAACTCAATTTTATATTTTGCCATGATACGACCTCGCTAAACCTTAATTATGCTGATATGGACACGGGCTCCCCAAATAGCACCTGTCTACCCAATCCTCTGGATTGCTGTTCTCTAATGCCTGAATAGCCATACCATATGCCTGCATCTGTTTCTCTGCATCAGCACGATACGCCAGCTTATCATATAGGTTATCTCTGGCAATCCCAACCTGAACCATCCGTTCCCAGCCACCATCTGTAATTTGGTATCTATATGTATCAATATGCTTTTGCAATATCTCTATAGCCTCTCTCTTGTCCACCTTTATGCCTCCCCATACTCCCTCAACAACTCCGCCGCCTCTGCCTGTCCCCTCTCTTCCAGAAACTGAATTACATAATCAATATCACATAACTGTTTTCTTTCCTGCTTATTGGCCTTCTCTATGTCCTCCATCTTGTCCCATTCAAATTCTAGTCCGTATTTTTCGGTTAAAATCGTCGCATAATCCATAACCTTTTCATATGGAACTCCAAACGGATCAAAAGTCGACATCATATCACAACGCTTCATAAAAGCATTCTTCCACCGCAGCAAACGATCCTTTCCAAAACCGAATGTATCGTGCAGAGTAAACATTACAGCAGGAGCAAACGTTGACAATATCCGATCTGCAATCAAGTTTTTTAACTCCATCACCTGCTCATACGATATTTCCATAGGAACGTAATACGCTCCCCTTGCTTTAATCTCCTTTTCCAGAGCTTCTATTCCACCTTTTTTTACAATATCTAATGCATATGCAAGCCCCTGCATCCGGGCTGCATATATCTTTTTGTCTTTTCCCATGGTCTTCCTCATCTTTCTGATTCATTGGCAGAAAGTCACTCAATTCCATCTGACCGTCACACTCATAGTTTTCCAGCTTCTTAATCCAGTCCTCCATGGTCCCTCCTTTCCAGGCCGGGAAAAGGAGGTTGATAGGCCCCGGCCTGATCGGTCAAAAGGTATTTGTGACATACCGCAATTAAACCGTTGTTTTATATATGTATCAACTCCTGTGGGGGCAGGAGATAATACCCCTGTCATGCTGCTCCAATAACAGCTTGTATGCCTGTATCTTCATAATATTTTTGGTATAGACTTCAGGATTGTTGTAAATCCAATATCCCCCCATCTGCTCCATGGCACCCTCTGCATCCCTAATCATCTTCAACAGAATCTCCCTATCATATTCAGCAGATTTTTCCGGTGTTTCCACCGCCTCCATATCCGGCTCATAATAGGGCTCGTCCCTCTGCCCCTTTGTGTCAGATTCTGACACGCGTTTTTCCTCTGCCTTCTTCTGTATTTCCAGGCTCTTTTCATCCGGCTGGGACTCTTCCTGCGGCTCTACCGTTCGGGAAGCTTCATAAGCTGATGTAATTCCCATCTCACCCGACTGGAATTTCTCCTTGACTTCCTCCGGAGCACTCTTATATATCGCATTCAGCTGCCCTATCTTCCCACTGGATTCTCCCAATATCTGAGCCACATAGTCCCGGATCCGCTCTCCCTTATTCAGGACAAGCGCTCCACTTGCTTTCATTTCAGTCAGGATTTCCTTCCACTCCTGAGCCTGCATCATCAGGTCATAATCAGACAGCTTCCGGTTAAACGTATTCCCGCATAAAAGTTCCATTCGGAACTGCAGCTTGTCCATATCCTTGTATCGGCATGGTATCTTTTCATACTCCCTATTTCCTTCCTGTATCAACTGCCTGATGGCTGAATACCTCCTGTGTCCCGATAAGAGCCAATACTCCCCGGATACCCTGCCGACTACCAGCGGGGCCTGCAGGCCTCCGGTCATCAGAATCCCTGTTGCCAGCTCCTGAATTTCCACCATGCTGTATTTATTATGATTGGTGACTACAATGTCCCGATAATCCAACACGATATCCTGATACTCCTCTGTCCGCTCTGTTTCTGCTAAGGTAGCCCCGTTCAGGATGCTTAATATGTCAAATGCCATCCCCAGCCCTCCTCAAATACTCATCCACAAATCTTCTGTAATCCAAAGCCGCCCCCGATCGTGGGCTATGGGCTACAACGCTCCTATGGTAAAATGTAGCGTCTTTGGCCTTTCTGGAATGACGGATATGCTGAGAAAATACCTTGAAATGCGGCTGCTCCCGAAGCCATTTCTCTGCTGACTCACTGGTAGCACTCCGCTCATAATCCGTCACAAGCCCCCATACCTCTTCCATATTCGGATTCAGACGGCTGATAGATCTCACCTGTTCCATCAGCATCTCCAAACCGTCAAGAGAATAATTGTCCAGATTGATCGGAATAATGACCTCCTGAGACGCACTCAGCGCATTAACCACATTCATCCCAATGTCAGGGGGATTATCTATAATACAGTAATCATATTCCCCCTCCACCTGCGCCAGCGCTTCCCGGTAACGATCATGCTGTGTAGTCCTGGAATCCATGAGTATTTCAATCTCTGCCTGTTTCATGTAATAATTGCATGGGATCAGGCTCAGCCCCTCTATTCCTGTTTCCATGATATTCCCGATTATGCTCCTGCTATGGATCATATCCAGAGTTCCCCTTCTGCTGTTCTGGTTATACCTCTGGTACAGCCGTGATGCATTCCCCTGCTTATCATTGTCCAGCAGAATCACTCTCTTTCCGTGTCTTACCACCAGAATCTCTGCCATGGCTGCCGCTGTGGTGGTCTTCCCACATCCGCCCTTTAAATTTATGATCGATATTATCCTCATTCTTTTTCCTTTCCGGACACAGACTTGTCCCTGCGTATGCAGGCCGCCGGAATGCATCTGTCATAGGTGAGGGATTCCTCTCCATATCTATCAGCTTCTCTAATCTCCGACGCGTACCTGCTTCCATGTACTGTTTCTTTTCCTTATGGTCCATAAAACTCCTTTCACAGGTAGCTTTCCCCGTATCTCTTGCGGAAGGCTTCCCTTGCTTCCTCCTCTGTCTGGCCCTCAGCTACCGCCCGCTTCTCCCAGGCAAGCTGCCCTATGATCTTAGACATTGCCTCTGCCATGGGATTTCCATGGATCCTGCGGGACAGATCCCCCATGTTGTGGCAGTCATTACAGCAGGGGATTGTGAGCCCATCCTGATCGGACTGCTTTCTCTTGGATGTGCCTCCGATCAGGTGGTGGGTGGCCTCCAGCGGACGGCCACAGAACAGACAGTTATGGTTATACTTGGTTACAATTCCTTCTTTTTTCATGATGTTCCTCCATTATGCTTGTTTTTCTTTGTAGTATCTGCTACAATAGAGGTGGATTTAATCCGAAATGTACGAATTGTAAGGCCCTGATGGTTTGGAGATCATTGCAGGGCTTTACTGCTGTCTTGGATTCTTTACCGGGATATGTACAGGTTCCACATAGATTTTTACATCTTTCTTCTGTGCCTTCTGGCAGTCTTCGCATATTGTGCCTTCCCCCCGGATCCAGATAACAGCCACATTTCCGACATCTATTCCATCCTCTCATTGTACTTTTTCCTCCCTATATTACGCCGTACCACGTCAACAGCAGCAGTATCAGCGTGAATCCATACAGGAAGCTCATTCCTTCAGCCCATTTAACAGCCCAGCGCAGATCGTCTGAGATCGTCTCCAGATCCCATGCATCTTCTGTCTCATAAGGCTTAATGGCATACTCCCCAATGTGGTACTCTCTTTTTACTTCGTCACTCATCTTGTGTTCCTCCTTGCCCGCTCTCAGGCGATTTTTGTTATTTTTATATTGGGAATGGTTGCTAATGGACGGTAAATCAAGCTATTCGCAATCTTCTCTCGCTCTTCCTGCGGAAGCTCTTCCATCTTCACCCCTTTATCCCCAATTTTTACCCAGTTTGAATATGTAATCCCCTTTTTCTCCACTCTTACCACTCCTTTCTCTGGCATTGTATGTATTACTGCTTGTACATCTTGCTTGTTTTCTTTCACATAAGATACAGTTATGTATATCTTTCTGTAACCTTATTGGTCTTTGGATCATAAATCAGAAGCATTTTTCCTCCTACCGTGTCCCTCAGTTCGGCCACATTCTCACTCTTCATTTCAAATGTGAGCTTTTCCAGCATCAAGCCTTTCTCTTCCATCTTTTCCATATGCTCACGGATCTTATATTCACCAACGGTTTTTGCTCCTCTGATCATGGTCTTCCTCCTCCTTGTGTTTTCTTCCCTCCCGTCCTATACTGTATCTACAGGCCCCCGGCAGGGCTGAGTACAGTATGAAGGGAGGGAAAATAAATGTGGCATACTTTATACATTGAATGTCCATTATATAAATCACCTAGCGTTCATAAAGTTGCAGTTTTCTATAGTAAATCCACTGATTTTATACTTTTTAATCACTGCAACTTCTGTGGTGATTGTGTTGGATGCAAAGATTTCTGTGAGGACTACATCAGGGCTCATCCCGATTCTGGCTTTGTAGTAGGAAGTGCTTCACATCCTTTAAGTCCTTGGAAAATATCACCGAAAACATAATTCTCTGTTCCGGTTCCAATTTTTCTTCATCAATCATCTTTGATGCGGCATTTTCAAGTTTCAATAATGATGCAGTCTCTACCGCCAGCGTTTTACAGTCTGCACCTTCTTGTAATGCCGCTTCTATCTTTTCTCTGATCTGATGCCCTACAAGCCCGATTGCATCAAATAAGCTGAGTTCCCCATATAATTTTTCTATCTGGCTATAAAACTCTATACCCGTCATAGCTTCTCACCTTCTTTTCATTCAGGATCGTAGTATCGTCTACAAAAGCCACGAAGAGCCTCTATCTCTCTTTCTATTTCATGACTAAGATCCGGGGCCGCCATCAGTGCGGCTCTTCCATACATCAGCGCTGATATCAAAAACATTCTTGTCTGCTTATTGATATCAAACTGATTTAAGCCTGCACCCATGATGAGATTAACAATCAGTCCTTGTATCGTTTCAGAATGACATTGCAGTGTCTGGGGATCCGTTGGAAATTCTTCATTAAGGGCTTCCTGTAAATCCTGCTCTGTCAATTTGTAACTATCATTCTTTCTCAAAACATAGCCAAATCGCTCCAAATCCGATTCAGACAGGATTAGAGTATGTTCCAGAGCTTCGTCAAGATTAAGACCATCAGCCAGCTTCCTCATTGCATACATCAGACTGCGAACTACCAAATCCTTCATATAGGGTTTGTCTTTATCGCAGATATCAACAGCAACAGGCTTGGAAAGATATTTATCTGCCAATACGTCCTTTAAGATCATGCTGAGCTGCATTAAATACAGTTCAGCTTTTTCCTTTTCTTCCTGTGGTATCTCATCCTGATAATTCTTTTTGATTTTTTTTAACCACGCCTTTCTTTCTTCCAGAAAGTATTTCTGTAAGCCTTCTACTTCTTTTGCTAATGCTATAACAGTATTTTGCTGGCCTTGTGCTTCAGATATAAGGTCAGCAATCTCTTGTTTTGATCCTTTGATAATGATTTCCATTGTCTATTTCACCTCCTTAGATGCACTTTATGAACGCTGCATAAAATTACTCGCAAAAGAATTTTGACAGGATCGGAGCATATCCCATAAAAGCAATTACCTCTCCAATCAGCTGAACAACTATCCAACAGATATCATCTTCCATTACTATACAAAGGATAATTGATAATATTAGCAATACCAATCCTACTGTACATAAGGCTAACTGCATCCTGTTTCACCTCCCTCCTGATATGCTCCGGCACTACGCAATCCTTGTCTCCCGGTCTAAACGCTCCTTAGCGATCAGAACCGTGGTCGCTGACTGCATGATTGCCAGACTATTCATGTCCATCTGCTTCATCTTTTCCACCATCTCTGTTATGGCTTCTGTTCTTTTCTCTTCTGTTGTCTTTGCTTCCATACTTTTTTCTCCTTTCCTTGTGTTTTCTCCCCTCCCGTTCTATACTAGATTTACAGGCCCCCGCCAGGGCCGAGTATAGTATAGAAAGGAGGGAATTTTATGATCACCTTAACCTGTTCTACTTGCGGAAAAATCCATCGTTTAAAATCTATTCGTGATTTTTCCGGTTGCACATGTGGTGCTACTGTTTCCCCAGTAATCAGCGAACTTATTTTTGATGTTGAAAATAGGATTTTAGAAATTGACGCAGAAATAAATAAGCTTTCATCTGAGGGAATCTGCAACAGTTTTTCTGTAAAGTACGATTAAACTGTTAGCAGAATATACAGACACTCTATGACTTCTCTTAATCTTGTTGAATCACATATTCCATATCTGTTCAGTACCTCAATTAAATCATTCAACAGGGTATCTGCAGTCATAGAGTCGTCTGCATATTTTTTTAATGATTGAGTTATCAAGTTTCTTGAGTTATCAACCTTATCCAGCATTATCCTTGTTTCTTGTGATTCCTCTCGTCTTCGGTTTACAATTTCTTCCACTGTTTCCTTATAACGCTTTTGTTCTATAACCATTCTGTCTTACCTCCTTTTGGTTATCTTTGATTACATTATAGTTATCTTAGATTATTTTGTCAAGTCGTTTGTGTTATCAAAGATAACTTTTTCTCTTGATTTATTCTCAATAGCGTGTTATTCTAAGATCAGGAGGTGATAACATTGAAACATGGAGAAAGGGTCAAATCTATTAGAGAAGACCAGGGACTTTCACAAGAAAAATTTGGTAATCGTTTAGGGGTCACGAAGGTTGCAATTTCTAACATCGAAAACGGCAATCGCAGCCTTACTGATCAGATGATAAAGGGAATTTGTCGAGAATTTAATGTCAATGAGAATTGGTTACGAAATGAGATCGGTAGTATGTATATAAAAATACCAGAGAATCACAAAACTGAACTTCTGGTTTCTTCACTACTTGAACCTGATAAAAATAAATTCTATGATATCATTCTGGAAGTAATCAAAGGATACCAGCAGCTTAGCCCAACTTCTCAGCAGGCCTTAAATGAGTTAGCTGATAATATTCTTAACAACCAGAAAAAACAGCAGCATGAATCTGAAAAGATGGAAAGAATTTCTGCAACGATGCTCAGAGAAGAATTTGAAGAGTGCCCCCGTACCCCTGAAAGCATGGATCAGGCTTGTACCCGTGAAAATCACAAGGCAATCTGATCCATGGCACCCAATAGCCATAAGGAAACTGTGTTGAGTTTTAGAACAGCAATATAAATTGTGTCGTTCCTGAGAAGTCTAAATTATAGTAGATAATATTATGACTGCGGTAATATACTGCATATATATTTTTCCCTTTGTAATGTATGTACTTCTTTGTCACTTCACCACGACCTTTCTTTCGGAAGATTGGGTGCAGTATGATTATAATATGCAATTATTGGAAATTATCTGGTATTTATTTCCATATTTGTGCAGATAACAAGAATACGTAATAATACATATCTTTTGTATTGACATACGTATTATTACGTGTTATAATATAGACATGATAAGGAAAGGAGTTACATAAGATGCCAATGACACCACGCGAGATGATAAAGCATCTCAAAAAAAATGGTTTCCGGGAAGTCAGTCAGAACGGTTCGCATATAAAACTCAGAAATGACGTAACCGGACGCCAAACCGAAGTTCCTTATCACTGCAAAGACCTGAAAAAAGGACTTGAGCAGGCTATATTAAAACAGGCGGGGCTGAAATAAGCCCCACCTTTCCAAAATGGAGGTGCCAAATATGAATAAGTTATTTTATCCAGCAGTATTCCACAAAGCCGAAGAAGGCGGCTTCTGGATCTCATTTCCAGATCTCCCGGAATGCCTTACACAAGGCGAGGATATGACTGAGGCCTATGAAATGGCAATCGAAGCACTGGGACTTGCCATTACCAGCCGTGAAGAGGAAAAACAGCCCATCCCTCCTGCATCAGATCCCTCTGCCATTTCCCTGGAAGCAGACTCTTTCCTTGTAGTTGTCGAATTTGATATGCTGGCATATAAGAAACGTACAAATGCCCGCGCTGTCAAAAAAACTCTCAGTATCCCTGAGTGGTTGAATGAGGCTGCTATGGAGATGGGCTTAAATTTCTCCCAGGTTCTTCAGGAGGCTTTAATGGAAAAGGTTCAGATGCGTTGATGAATCAAAAAATAGCCGCCACTACTCCCAATAGCGACGGCCGGTTTCAATAGCATATTCATCCATAAAATGCAAGAGCCGCCCGGTGTTACCAGCACCGAACGGCCTCACACAGATTATCTCTTACCAGAACATACCGGAAAGATACAATCAGATCAATCACCTGCATTATATCATTTTCGGTACGTCCTGGCAAGGGGCGTATTTTTTGTACCTAAAAATCATATAGATTGACACAGGAGATGATATGATGAATGAAAATGTTTTGAAAACTGCTGCCCTCTACATCCGGGTATCCACGGACAAGCAGGAAGAACTTTCCCCGGATTCTCAAAAGCGGCTGCTATTAGAATATGCCAGGAATCACAATATGGTTGTTCCTCCGGAACACATCTACATGGAAAATGGAATATCCGGTCGGCGCGCAGACAAACGTCCCAAATTCCAGCAGATGATCTCTGCTGCAAAACTAAGTTCCCATCCCTTTGATGTAATTTTGGTATGGAAATTTTCTCGTTTTGCCCGCAATCAGGAGGAAAGTATCGTCTATAAATCCATGCTCCGGAATAAATGCCATGTGGATGTTGTCAGTATCTCTGAGCCTCTGATAGAAGGTCCATTCGGCGGTCTGATTGAAAGAATCATTGAATGGATGGATGAATTTTATTCCATTCGGCTTTCTGGAGATGTTACCCGCGGAATGACCGAAAATGCCCTGCGCGGTTCATATCAGTGCAGGCCTCCGCTGGGATATCGTATCCCATATCATAAAGCTACCCCGGAAATTGTACCGGAGGAGGCTGAAATTGTACGGCTTATCTTTGAAAAATATGTCAATGGGATGAGTATTTTTGCCTTAACCAAATATCTTAACAGCCACGGATTTAAAACCAGTCATGGAAAACTTTTTGAAAAGCGCAGTCTGGAGTATATCCTGCAAAACCCCGCCTATGCCGGGGATATTCGATGGAACCGGTGCAACAATACAACAAAGGAAATCCGCGATCCATCTGAATGGATCGTGCGTTCCGGCCACCATCCGGCTATTATAAGCAAGGAACTGTATGAAAAGGCTCAGGCCCGTTGGAAGAGCGAATATAAACCCAGAAATGCAAAACCCAGTGAAGTCACCAAACATTGGCTGGCCGGACTGGTAAAGTGTCCTTCCTGTGGCCGTTCCCTTTCATCCTGCGTGATGCACCGAAAAAGCCTTCCAGATACATTTTCTTTTCAGTGCGGCGGATACCTGAAAGGAAAATGTTATCATAACTGTTATGTTCGTGCAGAATCCCTTGTGCCTGCTGTTTTGAATGCTCTGGAAGAAGCTCTGGCCTGCGGTACTGTCAAGTATGACCTGAAACAGACGGATTCAATACAGGATCAATCACAGGATGAAATTCAATCTTTGAAACGCCGTCTGGAACGGGTGGATCAGAAAGAACTGCGGGCCAGAGAAGCCTATATGGAAGGAATTGACACAAAAGAGGATTATCGAAAAAATAAAGAACTGCTGAACAGGGAACGTGAAGAGCTGACCGAACGTATCTCACAGCTGGAGGACTTACCGCAAAAAGGATATGACGATACAGTGATGTTAGACCGGATATCTAATGTGCTGGATATCCTGCATTCTGATAAATTCAGCGTTTCGGAAAAGAACTCAGCCCTTAAAAGTATCATTGACAAAATTATATATGATAAAGAACAGAACCATATTGATGTGTATTATTACATGATGAAAGCCCCGGAAAACCTTGTAAAATAAGGCTCTCCGGGGCTTTGCCCTTGGCTCATACCCTCTTTCGGTTTGGTCATCCAGCCTTCACAGCTGACCTGCCTTCCGTCGCAGTACTGGGTCAGAATCGGCTGACGGACGCCGGGACGGGACAGATAGGCGTCAAAAATTTCATCCACTACCTGAGAAATGCTCTGGAAAATATTTCTGCCGTAAATCCATTTATGGTCAAAAGCTGTAGATGAGGTGATGGTAAAATCATAGCCCTGATTTCTGTACCATTCAGTGTACACACGGTTTAAGGTAAAGGACATGATCGCCAGTACATTAGCGGTAATGGAGCTTTCCGGCCAGGTAGAGTAAATTTCACTGCAGGCTACATTTTTAATATAGTCCCGATAGGGAACGTAATAGTTTTTAGCGGTAGAGTCAGTGGGAACGCCATCATGAACCACTATGGTCTGGGGAATTACCACACGGCTTAATACGATTTCTCCGCTTTCATTGACCGGTTTGACCTCATCCTCCGCAATCTTGGGCGGATAATTACCGTAAAGGGTATGATCCGGAATCACTACCGGATCTTCGGGAGGCTGCTCCTGCGCCAAGGGTGTCATAGCCGCAGGCTGGATCGCATTGGAATCTGCTAAAATCTCTGTGCCGGAAATCGCCAGAGGCTCAAATCCCTCTGCGCGGACGATGAGATCGTACTCTGAATAGGGCTGGATGATTCCTGGATTCAGGCTGTATTCCACCGGAGGCGCAGGAAGGGAGAGCTGTTCTGTCTGTCCGGAGGAATTGGTGCTTACTTCCTCCATCACCCGATCCGGCTCTCCCTTTGTGCTGATACTTATAGTTGCATTTTTAATTGGAAAGTTGTTCTGAATATTGACTACATTGACCTGTAAGAAACCTCTGGAATTTGTTTCCTGAGCTTTTACCATTTGAAACCTCAAAAAATCCTTGCTTACTTACAATATAAGCAAATTTTTCCTGATTATGACTTCAAATAAGAAAAACCGCTCTGTTTTTTCTGTCCTGTCCTCATTTCAACTCCAAGATTCCTTCTTCCCAGATGACGACATCCATTAAAAGATCATGGGCTTCCCAGGGGATTTCCGCCTCCATCAGACACCCTCTGCAAAGCACGGCCCAAGGGCCGGGAACGGATCGCAGAAACCTATCGTAAAAACCGCCTCCATATCCCAGACGCCGGCCGTCCCCAGAGCAGGTCAGACACGGAACAAGTGCCAGCGAAATTTCTTCCGGCCCTATGATCTCGGCAGCTTTCTCCGGCTCCTCAATGCCATAGCTTCCGGGATACAATTCGCCAAGAGAACGGATCTGCCGTGCCTCCATGATCCCCTTTGAAATGCATTTTGGCACAGCCACCCGCTTTCCCTGATCCAAAGCAGCCTGAATCAGCGGTTTGGTATGAATCTCCCCGGCAGTTCCCACAAAGCAGAATATCGTTTCTGCCTTTTGAAAATATTTCCAGTTTAAAATCCATTCCCGGATACGCTTATCTGCCCAAAGGCAGTACTCCGGATCCAGATGAGCGTTTTTTTCTCTGATCTGTTTGCGCAGAATCTGTTTTTTGGTATTTATCTTCTGAGTTTCCATTGGCTGAAACCCCTTTTTATTTTTACGTGAATGTATGCCGGAAGCCCCCGCGTTATAACAGGATCTCCTTTATCCATTTATTTAGTTATTATATGGAAGAAATCCAGATGTGTCAATTCATCCGCCTTTTTAGTAACAAAGAACCGTTCCCCCCACGCTTCCCTCTGCTTTATCAAAGACAATTACATTTCCATATCCCATGCAGCCCGCTGCCTCCGTAAGATCTGTGGGGGAATTAACCTCCTGATGGCAGAGGATGACTACAAGCGTTCTGCTTCCGTCAACAATCTCCACAGCCTCAGCCATAGACGGCGGATAGGTGATTCCCTTAAGAACAGACGTTACCGGAACCAGGGATGCGTGAAGCTGTCTTTCCTTTCCCTTCTTTCCGCCTCCGATTACAGTAATCATGGACTGAAAGCCCTGTCCTTTCTTTTGCAGACAGAGGCGGTCTCTGGTTTCATACCGGTTATAATGGCGAGCGATCTTTCCCTGCTTCATTTCTCCTTCGCAGTCCGGGCTGATAAAGAGAAGCTTTACCTGTGCCTTTTCTCCTGTGAAGCAGGCACAGCCATTTTCATAAACTGCCTTTCCTGTCTCACTGAAATTCCAGAACTGCTCAAAGGTATGTTTTCCCTGTCCATAGAGCTCGTCTGCTATCACAAAAAGGCCGTCTTTTAAAGAAATCACTTTGCGGTTTACAAATACGCCCTTGTGCATATATCCCAGATTTCCGCCCTGAACCAGGCTGTATCCGTTTTTCTGCTTATACTGCTGCTTGACCGGCTGAGAAAGCTTAGAGCATTCCCAGGAATCCTTACACTGTGTAAAAAATTCGCCATCTACCGTAACTGTATTGTGCGCATCCGGATCTTTAAATTCAAATCTTCCCCGATCCATCACATAGGTATAACGGCCGGAATCGGTCAGGATATCCTCGCCTCCCAGAATAAGATCCACATGAAGCTTATCAGAATGTCCATGGCCTGCTCCCATGGTTCCGCAGTGAAAATGGAGCAGATCTCCGTCCTCATTCCAGGAACTCCGGATATAATAATTTCCGCTGTCCTCCAAAGCCGCTGATACAAAATCCGGTTTCCGGCATTCCATACGGCTGTATTCCGCTGCGCCGTTCACCCCTACATCCCAGAGACTTTCAAAATCCAGCTCCTTAAAACCTCCGAATTTCAGTACCGGATCTTTTAACAGGTAGGCTGCAATACTCATATAATCTCTTAAATCCATATCATCACTGTCACCCATGATGATCTGGCGGTGATCCGGCCTCATCCATGCCAGATTTGCATAAGCCATCCTTCTTACGGCGTCGCAGATCCGTTCTGAAACAGCAATCCCATTCCGTTTTGCCAAAAGGAGCACATCCTCATAGCAGTGAAAAACCTCGTTGTGATACATAGGAGATTGCTCCCACTGTACGCCGTCGTCAAAAATCTGCATTGCTGCCTCTGTTTCCAGACGTTCCAATGCAATAGAGGTAAAACGATCCCTTGTTTCCTGATCCGGCATCTGGATTCCGATCTCAAACAGGCCGTGGTTTTCCATCACTCCCCAGTTACTGATATAGCGGTAGGGCGAATGCATCTGTATAATATACTCCCCGTGCTCCCTGAGACAGCATTCAATCTTTTCCGCCCTTTCATCCGTCATTAAAGGACTGTCTTTAAAATACCGCAGCGCCTTAACCCAGTTTTCGCCCCGGATCCCCACCTCTAAAATCCGCCATGTAGTCTGCTCTGTTTCCGATGTGCGCTTTACATGGTCAATGAAATCCATAAGGAGACGGAAAAAATGATGCTCATATTTTGAGTCTCCTGTAAGCCAGTACGCCTGTCCCAGACAGATCAGAAAACGGTGCCTGTTAAACTGAAAGGTAAATTCCGGGTCATTTCCCGGGCGGTACTCCCAATCAATGGGGCGATCCTCCGGAAATGTCACTGGCTCCCAGGTACGCTCTAAGTCATGATCCAGATCAAACAGAAAATAATTCCTGCAGACCTCATCTGCCACCCGTATAATATGGGCGCAGTCCTCCGGATATCTTTCCCGGCAGACTGCAGCTGTTTTTTCAGGATCATCAAAGAAAAAGTATTCATTTCCTCTCTCAAAAAGTTTCTTTGCTGTCATCCTTATTCCTTTCCGGCCGTTTCATGCCGTATATGATATTTTACCAGTATACGTTCCAGTCCTTATACATCCTTGTCAGCGCTTCCATATAGAAGTAATCACCCCACAGGTTGCACTCATCCACTCCATAGTGGTTACAGGTATTGTAAGGCGAGTGATTAGAATAGGTGCTGTGAAGCACTAGGCCGTTGGAGCTGTCAAAATCCTTTACTGCATACTTTTCCGTTAAGGACTTCATAAATCTGGCTGCCAGAGAGCGGCACAGAGCGCCCTTTTCCGGCTCTACATACTTTGCCATTTCAAGCAGGCCGCAGGCTGCAATCGAAGCAGAGGAGGAATCTCTTGGCTGGTCATCCCCATCACCAAATTCCAGATCCCAAAAGGGAACCAGATCCTCAGGAAGATGCTCCAGATAGTAATTCGTCACGCCCTCAAAAACGGGTATATAGCTCTCCCTTTTCGTATATTTATAGCCAATAGCCGTCCCGTAGATCCCCCATGCCTGCCCTCTGGCCCAGGCGGATCCGTCCCGGTATCCCTGACAGGTAGCGCCGTGATCCGGCTCTCCTGTTTCACGGTTAAAGAAAAACGTATGCCAGGTAGAAAAATCCGGACGGATTACATTGGAAAGGGCCGTATGGATGTGACGCTCCGCAATCTCCTTATATCTGGGATCTCCCGTTTCCTGAGAAGCCCAGTAAAGAAGCGGCAGATTTAAAAGGCAGTCAATGATCAGCCTGTAATTATCCGGAGCATCAAGAGGCCCCCATGCCTGAATAAACTGGCCCTTTTCGTGAAAGCGTGTAATCAGCTCCTCAGCTGCTTTCAAAGCGGCTTCCCGTCCCACTCTGCTTCCCGTAAGCTTGTAGCCTGCCACGCAGGAAGGGGAATACATAAAGCCCAGATCATGTGTTTCCACATCCTGTTTTTCATTGATCCGCTTTAAAAAGCTCGCCATCTGGAGCTCGCCCGCCTTTTTTAAAGCCTCATTGCCCGTATGTTCATAGGCAAGCCATATTTCCCCGGTCCAAAATCCCGGCGTCCAGTCCACATTTTCAGTAGGCGCATAAAAACCGTTTTCGCTGTACGCCTTCTGGAAATGGTCTGTAAACTGATCCAGATTTCTTATTACCTGACTGCAGGCCGCATCCAGAGCCCGGCCTGCCTCTTCTTTTGTAAGCTCCGGCATTTTTTCCAGAGCATCCCATGATATCCAGCTCATAATCTGTTTCCTTCCTGCTTTATGCATTATTTTAATCCCGTATCATCCCTTTACGCCGGAAGCTGCTACGCCCTCAACAAAATATTTCTGCAGAGACAGGAATACTATCAGCACAGGGATCAGACTCAGCACAGAAGCAGCCATGATCAGACCGTATTCAGAACCAAACTGGCTGATAAACATACGCAGTCCCAGCTGCAGGGTCTTTTTTGACTCTGTCGTCAGATAGATCAATGGTCCCAGGAAATCATTCCATGTATTTACAAAGGTAAAGATCGTCAGGGTTGACAGAGCAGGCTTTGCAAGTGGAAGCATCACCCGGTACCAGATCCGATACTCGCTCATGCCGTCAATTCTGGCTGCCTCGCAAAGTTCTGTGGGAATCCCTTCATAAAACTGCTTCATCATAAATACGCCAAAGGCGGAAAATGCCTGCAGACAGATAATTGCCAGATGCGTATCTGCCAGTCCCATGGAACGCATCATCATAAACTGCGGAACCATGTAAACCTGCCAGGGAACAGCGATAGTTGCAATATACGCCAGAAATAAAACGTGCTTTCCCTTAAAATTCAGCTTTGAAAAGGCATATGCCGCAAAGCTACTTGTAAGAAGCTGTAAAAAGGTTACGATCAGCGTCAGCTTCACCGTATTAAGCACAAATTTAAGCAGCGGGATCCTGGTCCAGATATCTACATAATTCTGCCATCTGGGATTAGTTGGAATCCACTGGATCGGGAAAATAAATACGTCCTTATCCAGCTTAAAGGAAGCTGAAAGCATCCAGGCAAAAGGTACCAGCATCAGAAATGCCAGAACAATAAGCACAATATAGAGAGCCGCCCTCATCATCCTTGTTTTTGTATTTTTTATCTTCATTTGAGGCCTCCTCCTTTAATTTGCATATTTCTTTTCCCCACGGAACTGTACCAGGGTAATGGCAAGAACAATAAGGAACAGTACCATGGCTACAGCGCTTGCGTAACCCAGATTCCAGTTGCGGAAGGCTTCCTCGTAAATGTGGTATACCAGGACAATGGCAGACTCATTTAATACGCCCGTGCTTCCTCCTGCCAGCATATATACAATGTCATATACTTTAAAGCAGTTGATGGTAAGGATAATGGTAACAAAAAAGGTGGTCGGCTGAAGCTGGGGCCAGGTGATATAGCGGAATCTCTGCCATGTATTGGCTCCATCCAAGCTGCATGCTTCGTAAAGCTCTCCGTTGATCCCCTGTAAGCCTGCCAGATAGATCACCATGTAGTATCCCATATTTTTCCATACAGAGAACAGGATTACGGTGAACATAACCCAGTCCTTGTCTGCAGACCATTTTGGCAGCTCCTTCGCCGCAACGCCCAGATTATAAAGGATCATATTTACAGGACCGCTTTTGGCAGGGGAAAACAGCATATTCCACACAGCTGCTACTGCAACCAGAGAAGCTACATAGGGGAAAAAGCTTACCGTACGGAAGAAGTTGCGTCCTTTTACCTTCTGATTTAAAAGAACTGCCAGCCCAAGGGCTACTGCCAGAGTAAAGGGAACCGTAGCCACGCAGTATACAACTGTATTTTTAAGGGAAGCAAGGAAACGCTTGTTTCCCACCATCTGCATAAAATTGTCCAGGCCCACAAAATCCATCGGGTTATTGCCATCCCATTTGAAAAATGCCAGTATAAAAGCAAACAGCACAGGGCCCAGAGTAAAAACGGCAAAGCCGATAAAGTTAGGAGCGATAAAGGAGTACGCGATCAAATCCCGCTTTGTCTGACGGCTGAACCGCTCTCCTGTCTTTGCCTGACGTATTTTATCACGGATCTGATCCGCCTTTTTTGCCAGCTTTACCTTTTTTTTCATATCCGTTTCTTCATCTGCCTGCTTCAAAAGAGCTGCAAGCCGCGGCTCCAGAATATCCAGTTTTTCCCTGACCCTTGCAGGATCAACGGCTTTTGTCTTTCCCATATTCATCTACCTTTCTTTAAATGAGGCAGGCGGTAAATCCCGTCTGCCTCGTTTTCAGCTCTGTCTGTCCGTATATGTTTTTCTTATTCACCCAGAACTGCAGCTACACGTTCATTCATATCTGCAATTCCTTCTTCTACGGTCATGTTGCCTGCCATGATATTGTCATGAGCCTCATTTAATACAGTTTCTACCTCAGGGCTCTTTACATCAACCGGCATCTCCAGATACAGGTTCACTGTTTCAAGAGCAGCCTTACTGTTTTCATCTTCCGGGAACCCTTCTGTGGATGCGATCGTATTCATGGTTTCCTCTGTCATAATCGCCGGGAAGTTTCCGGTAGAAGCTAAAACTGCCGCTCCCTCTTCACCGCAGACAAACTTCATGAAATCCCATGCAGCTTCCTTATTCGGTGCGCTTGTAGGAATGCTTAAAGAAGTGATCTGGGCAGCGGTAGAACCTGCCTCTACGCCTTCCGGATGAGGGTACTTTACAATACCCCAGTTTGCACAGTCTATATACTCGCCGGATTTTACCTTATCGATCAGAGTAGAGATAAACCAGGTACCCATATTCATCATACCTACATTACCCTGGGAGAATGCGCCTGAATAATGAAGATTTGAGGTCTTTAAGGTTGCATAATCCTGACATACGCCATTTTCCTGCTCGTCTAAAATAATATCATAGTATGGCTTTAAATAATCATAATTGCCGTCCAGGATCGTGTGCTCTCCGTCAATCATGCCAAACATCTGAACCGTACTTCTCCAAACATGATAGTGAGATCCATATACCTCCTGTCCCGGCTCTGTATTTGTAAGCTTCTTTGCAATCTCATCATACTGCTCCAGGGTCATATCATTGGTGGGATACTCTACCCCTGCATTGTCAAATACATCCTTGTTGTAATATACAACCCAAAAATCACTCTTAAATGGCAGCTCATACATCTTTCCGTCTACTTTTACCTGATCGGTCAACCCCTTGTAGCCGCTGAGATCCACGCCATCCTTTTCAATATAAGGATCCAGAGGCTCTAACACTCCCTTATTTACCAGAGCCATATATCCCGGTACATCCTTAATGGAAACCACATCGAAATCTGCTCCGTTTCCGGTCAGCTGTGTCGTAAGAACCGTACTGTAATCAGAGCTTCCCAGATCTACCAGTTCTACCGTCACATCCGGGTGCGCCTTTTCATAGGCTTCTACCAGAGCTTTGTAGTATACGGTCAGGTCTTTATCCCACATAGCCCATTTTAAATGTGTTTTTCCGTCTGCTGCCGCCTCTGTCTCCTCTGCCTTTGCTGCGGTTGTATCCGCTGCTGCCTCTGTCTCCTTGTTCTCTGTCTTTGCTGCTCCGCCCCCGCAGGCTGTAAGGCTACCCGCCATGGAAACTGCCAACGCTAAACTTACAATACGTTTTTTCATCATCTTCTCCTCCTTGATCCATCATATTTTTTGTTTATCCTGATGTTGTGCCTTTATTATACAGGCAGATTCCCTAAGACTGAATGTAAAAACAACCAAAAAAACTGTGATTTTTTCTGTAATTTTTCTCTTTTCCATTCTTCCCGTAAAAAAGCTGTACTTTTCTATGATTTGCAGTCTTTTCTTATAATTGTATTCATTTGACAAAAAATAGCTTTCCTATTATAGTATTTTATGGATAATACATACCAGAGGGGGGACTATTTTTCATGCTGCAATCCGTATTTCCAAAAACCATACGCGGAAAAATCATACTCTATACGGCTGCCGTAACCTGCTCCATTGCTGTATTTACGGTAACCATCTGTTCCTTTGTTTTTCAGTCCTTTCTCCAGAAAAATCAGATACAGACTTCCGAATACAGTCTTGAGGTTATCTGTAACAGTACAGCGGCCGATTTGGAAAATATCCTTTCCTTTTATAAATGGTGCTCCTTTAACACAGATATCGCCGCCTATCTGGACGGTTTTGAAAATCTGTCCCAGATGCCCTCGATCTCTTCCAAAAATTCCGGCCTACGCAGTGTGGCACTTCGTACCTATGACCGTCTGAAGGAAGAGTATTACAATACTCATTCTTCCTCCTACATAAACCGGGTTATCATATCTCCCTTAAACAGCTGCAATTATATGCAGATTTCTGATACCACCGCTGTGTCTTCCGCACATTCTTTATCTGACCTTACAGGCACGGATTGGTTTCAGACCATCCTTTCAGAAGATGGGATGGACAACAGCACCTTTATGGAGGATCCATTTCTTCCCGGAAGCGGTTTAATGGTCCTTCCAGCTGTCTCCGCCTTGTCCGGACGCTACAGCTCCCATCAGGCCGGCTGGATCTATATGTCGATCTCAGACCGGCTGATCCTTGACTACTTAAAATCTTTCCCCTTAAATCCGGATTCATTTCTCTGCCTTACCATCGGAGGCAGAACCTGGCTTTATGAAAATGACCGTTTAAAGTCCTGTGACTGGAAATTTGAGCCGGTAAAGGACTTAAGTGAAAATGCCTTTAACAGTGATACCTCCGTTTCGCTCTGCCGTCTTCCGGATGGATCCGAACGCGTACTGCTCTCCTGCCCCATTGGAAATTATGGCTGGAGCATCTCTCTGCTTTTATCCCAGAGCGCTATGAAGGCTCAGAGCACCCTTTATGCGGTCATTCTTTCCGGTATTGCTGTCTTCATCCTTTTCATCGGTCTCTTGCTTTTTGTACTGTTAAACCGTTCCATCGGACGTCCTGTAAAAAAACTGCAGCATCGGATCCAGGCCATTGCTGGAGGCGATTTTTCTCTGGATCCCTCCATACAGCGGGAGGATGAATTTGGAGCCATTGGTACCGGTATCAACCGTATGTCACAGGATCTGGCTGCTCTGATCCAGAAGCGGATACAGGACGAAAAGGAACGCAAGGATCTGGAATACCGGATTCTTCAAAGCCAGATTAACCCCCATTTTCTTTACAATACATTAAACTCCATCAAATGGATGGCTACCATCCAGGGCGCATCCGGTATCAGCGAGATGACTACGGCTCTGGCCCGGCTGTTAAAAAGCATTTCCAAGGGTTCCCATAATAGGATTACCTTGAGGGAAGAGCTGAATCTGGTGAAGGACTATTTTCTGATCCAGCAGTACCGTTACGGCGGCAGTATCTCTCTGGAATGTGAAATTTCGGAAGAAGCCCTCTATGACTGCCTGATCCACCGTTTTACCTTGCAGCCTCTCATAGAAAATGCTCTTTTCCACGGAATTGAACCAAAGGGCTGTGCAGGAAAAATCCGCATCAGCGCTAATCTGGACAGAGAAGCTGCCAGACAGCCCCGTCTGATCATATCGGTATGGGATAACGGGATCGGCATGGATGCGGAAACCATAAAACGAGTTCTTTCCGGCACCCAAAAGCCCACTGCGGACTTTTTCCGGCAGGTGGGAATCAACAATGTAAACCAGCGGATCCGCTACGACTGCGGCCCGGAATACGGTATTTCCATTGAAAGCGTACCGGGAGAATACACATGTATGCATATTACGCTGCCATACGAAACGGCACAGGGAGAGATATTATGATAAAATTACTGATTGTTGACGATGAACCTCTGGTTCAGATCGGAATAAAATCCATGCTCCGCTGGGATGAGCTTGGCATAGAGGTCTGCGGCACTGCCATGAACGGAAAAGCCGCTCTGGAAATGATCCGGCAGTACCGGCCTGATATCGTGATTACCGATATCAAAATGCCTGTTATGAACGGACTGGAGCTGGTCAAAATATGCAGAGATGAGTTTGGCCCCATCCCTCTATTCATCATCCTTACAAGCTTTGAAGAATTTTCTTTGATCAAAGAAGCTATGAGCTATCAGGCAGTCGACTATCTGATCAAGCTGGAGCTGGATCCCGGATCGCTTAAATCGTCCATTGAAAAGGCATCCGAACGTCTGGAGGAGCTCAAAGCCAAGGAATCCTTCCGTCAAAATCAGGGGCGCCCTACTCTTTTAAGCTACCATGATAAATTTTTCATGCGTCTTCTTCATAACCTTTTTGAAAACAGGGATCAGTTTTCCATTCAGTCCAGGGATCTGGGACTGGATTTTTCTGCCAGACAGTATCTGGCCTGTCACGGCGAGCTGCTAAGCTGTGTTTCCGAGTCTCTGGATCCGGAAGGCCAGATAAACCTTTATTCCAGCAGCCTGCAGATGATGCGGGAAATCCTTACAAAATATGCGGGCTGTTATGCGATCGCCCTGGATAAAACACGTTTTGCCCTGATCTTTCATTTCCCCGATGAACAGCCGGAAATGGAAACCGTGCTGGAAGCGCTCAATAACGGCCGTTCCATGATCCGTAATTATTTTAATGTTGAACTAAGCGCCGGGATCGGAGAACCGGTGGATGATCCCTTAAAGATCAGCATTTCTTATCAGGAGGCCAGACAGGCCTTTAATCTCTGCTCTCCTGACGCCCCATTTGTACCTTTTACCCAGACTGCCTCTTCTTCCATAAGAGATTCCTTTAATCTGGCTGTTTTTAAAGAAGATCTGACCAGGGCCTTTGAAGAGTTTGATACAGACGCCCTGTATGACACCCTGACCGTGATCTCTCAGCTCTTTGCAGCGAATCCTCAAAAGCTGCTCCAGACTATGGACGGAGCCTGCAGCATTTTATATCTGGCTCTCTCTCTTCTTCCGGAAGGTGAGGAAATACTAAGCGGCATCTTTTCTGCCAGTCCTGACGGCTACCGCTCTATTTACCGGATGAAGGATGTGTTCCAGATTGTCCGGTGGTTAGAGCAGCTCAGAGATGGACTCTGCGAAGCGTTAAAAACCCGCCGAAAGACCTATAAAGACCATGTGATCTTAAATGTGCAGAAATATATTTTAAACCACATTGAGGAGCATCTTTCTCTTAATGAAATCGCCGCGGTCTTTGGGCTGAGTCCTAATTACCTGAGCACTCTTTTCAAAAAGACCTGCTCCATGGGTTTTTCCGAATATATCACCCAGCGCAAGATCTCCCGGGCCAAACCCCTGCTTTTAGAACAGGATTTAAAGATCTATGAGGTGGCTGACCGCCTCGGCTTTGAAAGCGCCTTTTACTTTAGCAAGGTATTTAAAAAGGTAGAAGGAATCTCTCCCAGAGAGTTTGTCCAGGCTCATATGAACGAACCAAACACCCACACCATTTTGGAGGAATAACACTATGTTTTATGAAATTGCCGCTTCACCCAAGCTGCCACTTACCCCCTTTATCCCCTTTTCCCCTGCACGCTGCCGGGAATTTTGGGAGGCTCTTCCTTCTTCCCTTAAAAACAGGGCCGTGGAAGACGCAAAGGCCCTCTGTCCGGTAGTATGGCCTCAAATCCTGGCCTGTGACTTTTTAGAATACACACGTTCTGGAAACAGGATCCGGTTTGAGGATAAGCAGTTTGCCCGCCGGACTGCCCTCGGAACCCTGGTTCTGGCAGAAGCATGTGACTATAAGGGAACTTTTCTGGATGATATCATAAACGGAATTTATCTTATCTGCGAAGAAACTGCATGGCAGCTTCCCCCCCATAATTCCTACATCCGTGATACGCCTTCCCTTCCTCTGCCTGATCCCTCACGTCCTGTCATCGATCTTTTTGCTGCTGAAACAGGGGCCGTGCTGGCTGTAGCTGTATGGCTTTTGAGGGATGAACTTCGCGCCGTAAGTCCCCTGATTGAAAAACAAGTGGTACGCTGTCTGAAGGAACGCATCCTTGAGCCTTATTTAAAGGAGCATTTCTGGTGGATGGGCGATGGGGTAAGCCCTATGAACAACTGGACTATCTGGTGTACCCAGAATGTGCTTATGACAGCAGCTCTGTGGGAAGAGGATGAAGAAATCAGTCGGGCCATTCTTCAAAAAGCGGCCAAAAGCGCTGATTTTTTCCTTGCCGAATACGGAGACGACGGCTGCTGTGATGAAGGGCCTCAATATTACCGTCATGCAGGCCTCTGCCTCTTTAACACCATAGAAATCATGAACGGTATGACGGATCATTCCTTTTCCTCCCTTTACCGCGAACCCAAAATCTGCAATATAGCCGCCTACCTCTCCAACGTCCATGCCTGCGGACCCTACTACATCAATTTTTCAGACTGTGCCGCTGTCGCAGGCCTGTGCAGTGCCAGAGAATACCTCTTCGGAAAGCGCACCGAACAGAAGGAACTGATGGAACTGGCTGCTGGCGACTGCCGCATAACACAGGATCCCCTTTTAACGCAGGAGCATAATCTTTTTTACCGGATTCAAAATCTTTTTGCACTGCCTGAAATCCTTTCTATCCCTCAGGGCTGTAATACAGAAAAAAAAGATATTTTCTATCCCAGTACCGGCCTTTTTATTGCAAGAGACAGCCGTTTCTGTCTGGCTGTAAAAGCCGGGGATAATGATGACAGCCACAATCACAATGATACGGGAAGCTTCACCATTTATAAAGACGGAAAGCCGCTCTTTGCTGATATCGGAGTGGAAACCTATCAGGCCAAAACTTTCTCACCACAGCGATATGAAATCTGGACCATGCAGTCTGCTTACCATAACCTCCCCTCCTTTATCACCGCAGACGGCCATGAACAAATGGAACACAACGGTCCGGATTTTAAAGCGGAACATGTAGACTGGGGCTTTGAAGCACAGGAAGCCCATATTTCAATGGAGCTGAAAAACGCATACCCCAAGGGTTGTATCACCTCCTTTAAACGCAGCGTTGTGTTTAAACGCAGCCAGGAAATCCTTATTACCGATCAGGTCTGCTGTCCGGGGCTTACTCCTGTCCTGAACCTTATAACCGCAGAAAAACCTCTGTATAAAGAAAGCTGTCTGATCCTGGGAACTCTGGCCGTCTGCAAGATAACAGGAGCTTTGACGGATGTTTCTGTGGAATGTCTCCCCATTACAGATCCGCGGCTGAAACTGAGCTGGAAAAATGACCTATGGAGAACCCGCATCACATTTAACCCCAAAAAAGAACTGGCGCTTCGGATCATATGATCCTGAGCGCCAGCTCTTTTTTTATTCCTCATGATTACTGATAAAACCCATAGAAAACTCAAATATAATATCCCTGTCTCCCGGTATCTCATATTCCGGATATACCGGAGCTCCCCAGCTGTCATTTCCTCCCACGCCTCTTATGGCTCCTGCGATCACTGCCCAGGTATGGCTCTGTGCGGGCAGCTCTTCCCTGTGGAGAGCCGTTTCGAGCTCTATGGGACTGTATGGAAGCAGGCTGAAGTGAAACGGCTTTTTCTCCGCCTCAAACAAAAGTTTCTCTCCGTCTTTTGTTTCCAGAACCAACCTCCGGGTATCCATATGCATCCCGCATTCCTGAGGCTTTAAATACCGGGCAAGCTGCTCTTTTTTTGTGCTTTCGTAAACTCCCAGCCCTGCTCCGGCCCTGCGGTCAGGATAATTCTCCCACGGCCCTCTTCCATACCAGGAAAAACGGCTGACCTGCTCTGGAAGCTCAAAGGCCAGTCCAAATACAGGCAGGGACGGATATCCCTTCTTTCCATGGAAGTGCGCTCTCACCCCAAGCATACCGTCCTTTCGCATCCTGTATGTAACAGTAGTATCCTCCCATGTAAATGTAAGCTCTGCTTCCTTGTCTGTTTCTCTGATCTCTGCCTTTCCTTTGCAAATTTCCGGAAATAATGTCTTTGCCAGCCACAGCCTGCTTTCCTTTGCAAAACCGTTTCCCCGGTCATTGTCTGTAGACGCCCTCCAGTATACAGGCACAGGAGGACGGATCATCCACTGTATGCCATCCTTTCTCTTTAAAGATACCAGACCGCCGTCTTGATAGGAAAACATAAGCTGCATCTCTCCCAGAATAACGCCCAGGTTTACATCGCCGTCAATCATTCGGGCCGGAATGAACCGTTTTCTTTCCATTTTCCAGTTTCCTGGAAGAACTGCTTCCGAAAAAGCAAGTTCATATCCTTTTTCTGCCCACAGCGTATCCTTTTCCAAATGGACGCTTACTCTTAGGATATATTCCTTTCCATCTTCCAACGCGGTATCGTTTGTAAAGCCTGTCTCATCAAAGGAATATACGGCGCACGTTCCCGGAGCAGCCTGTGCCTTAAACGGAAATGTTTTCCATTTTTTTCCATTTCTTAACACTGTCAGCACAAACGCAAGATCCGAAAGGTCTGAAAAAAGCTGCCGGTTCTCAATCTGTATCTGCCGTCTCTCCGGAGAAATCTTCAAACGCACCGCAGCATACTGAGCCTTTACCTCAGCAGCCTTTGGAGATATGGAACGATCCGGATACAAAATTCCGTTTCCGCAGAACTGCCAGTCTGTGGGACGGTCTCCAAAATCACCGCCGTATGCCGGATATTCCTTCCCGTCTTTTCCCTGTCTGGCAACCGCCTGATCGATCATATCCCAGATAAAGCCTCCCTGATAGGCAGGATATTCATATTCCAACGCCATATACCGGTTCATGCCTCCCAGGGAATTTCCCATGGCATGCATATATTCACACATAATAAAAGGCTTTTTCGTGTTATTTTCCAGAAATTCCCTTACACGTTCCGGAGGCGTATACATCTGGCTTTCCATGTCACTGATATCCTCAAATTCCCGGTTCCAGAAAACGCCCTCATAATGGATTAGACGCCCCGGATCTCTCTCCTTAAACCAGCGGCTCATCGCACGGATATCCTCTCCGGCATAGGACTCATTTCCGCAGGACCAGATCAGCACAGACGGATGATTCTTATCCCGTTCCGCCATAGACTTTCCACGGTCTGTTACACAGGCTTTCCACTGTGGCAGGCTTCCCGGTACATTCCATGACGGCTCACAGGCTCCCATTTTCTGCCATGAACCATGACTTTCCAGATTTGCCTCATCCATAACATAAATACCATAACGGTCGCAGAGCTCATACCACAGGGACTGATTGGGGTAGTGGCAGGTACGGACGGCGTTGATATTATGCTGCTTTAAAAAACAAATATCATAAAGCATATCATCGGCTGTGACAGCCCTTCCCCTGTGCCAGTCAAATTCATGGCGGTTTATGCCGTGAAAAACAATGGGGCATCCGTTTAAGCACATCTGCCCGTTCTTCAGCTCAAAGCTTCGGAATCCAACTGGCTGCAAAAAAGACTCCTTACAGCCATCTTCTCCCCACAGTTCTATATGAAGCAGATATCGGAAGGGATCTTCTGCGCTCCATGGATGTACATTGGGGATTTTTCCCAGTGATACGGCGCAGCTTTTTTCCATCCTTCCTTTTAAAGCCCCTGTTTTTATGATCCGGCCTGCATCCTCCAGCGCAAGCCTTATCTCATAGCTGTATCCGTTTGGATTTTCCATGGTAAATTCTACATCCAGAAAGCCATCTCTGTAATCATCCGTCAAATACGCCTTTATAAACAGATCCTCCACATGGATTTCCGGTATACAGTAAAGATATACCGACCGGAAAATCCCTGTAAAACGGAAGAAATCCTGATCCTCAATCCAGCTGGCACTGCTGCGCTTGTAAACGCGCACCTCCAGCCGGTTTACGCCAGGATGAAGAACTCCCGTAAGCTCATACTCCGACGGTGTAAAGCCGTCCTCGCCATACCCTGCAAACTGACCGTTACACCACACATAAAAGGCTGTTTCCACTCCCTGGAACGACACAAACACCCGTTTTTCCAGAAAATCTTTCTCCTGATCTGTGATAATAAATTCCCTTACATAGCTCCCGGCCGGAGCATTCTCCCAGTCAATGGCCGGAGGACGGATCTCTGACCTTCCATCCCATGGATACATGGTATTGACATAATGGCAGTTGTCATACCCCTGAAGCTGGACATGGCCGGGAACCTGGATCGTTCCCCAGTCCTTTTCCTCAAAAGCAGCTTTATAAAAAGCAACTCCGTCTGAATCCTCCGTTCCCCTGAGCGCATATTCCGGTGGCTGCTCCTCCCAGCAGAAATCCCAGACACCATCCAGAAGCATAAAACCGATTCCCTCTGATCCTGCCTCCTGAAAAAAAGGATATACATGATCTGAATGAGCATTGTTCCGGTTCACCTCAAAAACCTCCGGATTATCCAGCCAGGAAATCCTTGGATTTCTACTTTTCATCCGTATTTCCTCCTGCTTTATACTCAAAATTGGGAATGTTCTCCCAACGCTTTCTGAAATAGTGTGCTGCCAGCTTTGGCCGTCTTTCTCTTGTAAACAGGCCCTTCTTATTGCCGTCCACTCTCATGCAACCCTGAAATGCCGCAAAGTCCGCAAAATTCCAGACCTGCTCTCCCATAAAGAAAGACCTTTTATCAAATTCCTCATTCTGCCGCCTGTAATATTCCATCTGATATTCTTCACTGAACATTTCCGGTACACACTGATGGATGCCCGCCACAGCGTCTGCCCCATACTCTGTAATCATCACAGGTTTTCCTATTTTTTCCCAGAAGTCCAGTTCCATGTTCAGAGCATAGCAGGCTGCATCCAGATCTCCCGACAAGTTATACCATCCGTAATACCGGTTGATGCATACTACATCCATCGTTCGGGTCACAAGATCCTTTTCATAATTATTCTGGCAGCAGACAAAGGTCACTGGACGGTCCTGCGGATCCAGGGTGTGCGTATACTCATACAGGCTGTGCCAGTATTCATAGGCTGATTCCGGAAAATGCTCTGTATCCGGCTCATTTCCCATAGACCACATTACCACGCAGGGATGATTTTTATCCCTCTCGATCATATCACGGAGCACAGCCTCGTGATGCTCCCTGATAGGAAATGTCTGATAAGGATCGCAGTGCTCGCCAGCTCCGATTCCTACAGCCGGCGTTTCATCAATGATCACAATTCCCCCTCTGTCACAGAGCTGATACATCTCCTCCGCATAGGGATAATGGCTAGTGCGGAAGGAATTGGCATGAAGCCAGTGGATCAGGTTCACATCCTTTACATCCAGGCACAGATCCAGCCCCCTTCCATGAAATGGGGAATCCTCATGCTTTCCAAAGCCTTTAAAATAAAATGGCTTTCCATTAATCAGGAACTGGGTTCCTTCTACCTTCACTGTACGGATGCCAAAGGTTTCCTCATAGATATCTTCTCCAAAGGTAAATACAGCCCGGTACAGATAAGGCGTTCCCGGCCAGGGCCACCACAATCTGGCATCAGGTATGGTAATGGTTCCAGAAGCTCCCTCTGCCTCTGCTACCTTATTCCCCTCCACATCAAAAATTTCCACATGAACGGCGCCTTCTCCCTCTGTCTCAGCCTCATATTGAAGAATCCCATCGGTGTCGTCTATGTCCGGTATCAGGGTCAGACCGCAGATGCGGGAAACAGGTGTTGTATACAGCCGTACCGGACGGTTGATTCCTGCATAGTTAAAAAAGTCAAAATTGGGAAGATTGCCCTGTTTTCGCCATACCTTGGCTGCTTCAACCGAAGGCACACCTGGATTATCGGAGCCAAAAAAAGCGGTTCCGCCTTCATTTCCCACTGGAAGCGTGCTGTGGCTGATCCGGTTGTCCGCCGCAACGGTAAGCAGCAGCGTTTCTCCCGGAACCACAAGCTCCGTAAGCTCCAGCTCAAAAGGAAGAAATCCTCCCTTATGTTCCATTACAAAGGTTCCGTTTATATAGATCCTTGCCCTGTGTGTCACGGCATCAAAACGCAGAAACAGCCTCTGCCCCTTAAAAAAGGCAGGAACCGTGACCTCTCTTTCATACCAGGCCCATCCATAGTGATTCTTATAAGCCGGATCGTCCTTCTGATCATTATAGGATGCAGGGACAGCAATCCGTTCCCCTCCTGCAAGACGCTCACAGTTATCCCCCGGCGTCTCATAATCTCCAAGCTTAAATTCCCACAGGCCGGAAAGATCCATCACGGTCCTTGCTCTGTTCATCTTCGGATATAACATATCACTCTTCTCCTTCCTCTATACCGCCATACGCAAATCCCACTGCCACCAAAAGGCACAAAAAGGTGTTTGCTCTTATAGCATCATTATACAGGAAGAATTTCTCACATTACATATACTTTATCTCAAATAATCTGCAATCTTTTACACTTCCTCTTCCCTCACCAGCATGGTAGGATATCCGGCCTGTCTTACTCTCTGCTCCATCCGGACTCCATTGTCCATCTGCAAAAAAGCGCCGACCCGCACCTTATAAAGCCCGTCATCATATACAAGAAAAGCCGGAAATCCCCTGGCTGCAAGCTCCCTTACCAGAAACTCTGCCCGCGGCCGTTCCCTGTATGCTCCCACCTGAACCTGATAGTACCGCTTCTCTTCCGTCTCTTTCTTCAGTTGGGAAAAGGTGGTCAATATCCCGTCTGCAATCCCCTGGGCGATCTGATCAAATTGTTCATCAAAAATCCTGTTGTCCTCCGGGTGATCTAAAAATCCCGCCTCCACCAGCACAGCCGGCATCTTAGTCCGCCTGAGCACAATGATTCCGGGACGTTCCTGAACTCCCAGATCGTCAAATCCAGCTTTCACAAGATTTTTCTGGATATTTTCTGCCATCAATGCTCCCGGACCGGTATTTTCGTATACCAGGTTCAATGCTCCCTTTCCGGTTCCCGGAACAGGCATGGCATTCCGGTGAATGGATACGAAAAAATCAGCTCCCGATCCATTCGCAATCATGGCTTTTTCCAAAGGCGTGTCATATACGTCCGTGGTACGTGTATACATCACACGAATTCCATTATTTTCCAGTATCTCGCCTACAGCCACTGCCAGACGGAGCGTATCATCCTTCTCTTTGCGTCCTTCAAACATGGCTCCCGGCTCTGCCCCGCCGTGTCCGGCGTCTATGATCACACTTGTTTGCTGTTCCATAAGCAGCTCCTTTTACATATTTCATTTCCTTATACCATATGTAAAAATGAGACGGATGTTTCCTTGGCGCCGGCGGATAAACGGCCAGGATATCGTCTATATCTGATATGCGTGATCCACATCCACACCACTTGGCCCAACATGAGTGGAAAATACAATCTGGGTACTGGTCTTTCCAAACTTCTAAAGCTGTCCGATAAAGCCGTCCAGTTCCATCGTACTCTTAACGGCTGCCTTCTTCCCCGTCCTCCCAAAAAGGCTCTATGGCTCCGTTAAACACCTCCACTGCAGGCCCTGTCATAAACAGATGGCCGCTTTCCCGGTCCAGACGGATCCTTAAATCGCCGCCCTTAAGGCTTACAAGCACCTCATCCTCTGTTAATCCCAGCAAAATAGCTGCCATGGCGCTGGCCGTAGCTCCTGTGCCGCAGGCCCAGGTTTCTCCGCTGCCCCTCTCCCATACCCGCATCTGGATATGTGTACGGTCAATCACGTGGATAAACTCTGAATTTACACGATCCGGCATAAAACGCTCATGGAACTCAAAAGACGGTCCCATCTTCTCCAGATCCAGGCTGTCTATTTCATCCATAAAATACACTGCATGGGGATTTCCTACATCAATTCCCGTAAACTCCCATTGTTTTCCATCTACCAAAATCGTTTCCGGAAGCTGGGAAGTGAGAACTGCCTCTCCCATGTCAACGGTGAGCATCACTGCCCTGCCGTTTTCGACCTCCAGTTTTAACTCCTTAATCCCAGCCGGAGTCTCTACGGTCAGGCTTCTCCGATCCGGGGAAATAATCCCATGGTCATAGGCATACTTTCCCACACAGCGGATGCCGTTTCCGCACATTTTCCCCTGTGAACCGTCTGTATTGTACATTTCCATACGGCAGTCTGCCACATCAGAAGGGCAGATCAGGATCAGGCCGTCTGAACCGATGCCAAACCTCCGGTCGCTGATAAATCGGGCTGCTGCACTTGGATTTTTTACGTTCTCCTTAAAACAGTCTACATATACATAGTCATTTCCAATTCCCTGCATTTTTACAAAATTCATGGTTCTACCTCACATGTGTATTAAGCTGATGATCATCTGAGCAGTTTCGGTCAGGCTGGTGCCATTATCCATACTGCATTTTTGTATATATCGGTAGGCTTCCGGCTCGGTCATCGTATTTCGATCCATCAGGAGAGCTTTTGCCTTTAAAATCAGTTCCTTTTCCTCGGCGCTTCTCTCCTGAGGACGGGTCCTCTTTCTGCGTTTTCGCCGTTTTCTGGCCTCAAGCATCATTTCTATGGTGCTTAAAAGCTCATGTACCTTTAAGGGCATGGAAAGGCAGATCATTCCCTCCGTATCCCGTTTGCTCCATTTTGCCGGGGAAGCAATGAGAAGCATATCAAAGGAGGATGGGAGCAGGCGGCGCAGCTCCTCGCAGACCATATCTTCAAAGCGGAAGCCGCAGACTACGATCCCGCCGTTTAAACTCTCTGCCGCTGCCAGAACCTGAGCCCCGGAGGTGCACGCAAAAACTGGTTCATAGCCATTCTTCCTGAGTATGGCCCGGATATTTCCGGCATCCTGTGGCTTTGAAAATGCCGCGATTATACTTGCCATCCTTCCCACCTCCTCCTGCCAGGCTGCACACTAATATTGATACAGATATTGGGCGATCTCCCAGTCCGTCACCTGAATGCCGAACTCTCCCCATTCCTTCTCTTTGGCCTCCAGATATTTAATATAAATCGGTTCTCCGAGAACATTTTTCACAAAAAGACTGCCTGCATATGCCTCAATGGCAGCTCCAAGAGTGTTTGGGATCCGGTCAATCCCGCAGTTATTAAGTTCCTCCTGATCAGCCAACGATATCGGTTCTTTTGCACAGAGAGGCAGCTCCAGCTCCTTTTCAATCCCCTCCAGTCCCGCCTGAAGGCAGGCTGCAAGTGCCAGGTATGGATTCATGGCCCCATCCGGACAGCGCAGCTCAATCCCCTCTCCTCCCGGAGACGGAATGCGGATCAGGCAGCTTTTGCTGTTTGAAGGCGACCAGGCAATATAAACCGGGGCATCATATCCAGGAACCAGCCGCTTATAGGAATTAACCGTCGGATTGGTAAGAAGCGTCATTTCTTTCATATGGTTTAAAATTCCTGCCATAAAATGACGGGCCGTAAGACTTAGTCCCAAAGGATCTGCCGGGTCTGCAAACAGGTTCTTTCCCTGTGAGTCTTTCAGCGACAAAACAAGATGCATCCCTGAACCATTAACTCCCTCTTTGGGCTTTGGCATAAAGGTGGCGTGAAGCCCGTGGCTCTTTGCAATCGTTTTGGCTGTCATCTTGAAGGTGAGAAGCTGATCTGCAGCCCTCAAGGCATCCATGGACCCCAGATCGATCTCATGCTGCCCCGGAGCAATCTCATGATGACTGGACTCCACCTGAAAATCCATTTCCTCCAGATTTGTCACAATATCCCTGCATACATTCTCTCCCAGATCCATAGGGAACGTATCAAAATATCCTGCCCGCTCATGAGTCTGGATCGTGGGCCGTCCCTCCTCGTCTGAATGAAAAAGGAAAAACTCACACTCCGGCTTTACCTCCATCACATATCCCATATCTGCCGCCCGCTTAACGGCCTTTTTAAGCACAAAGCGCGGATCTCCCTGGAAAGGCGTTCCGTCGGGATGGCACACATCACAGATCAGCCTTGCTGCCCGCCCCTGTCTGGAACGCCAGGGAAATATCTCAAAGGTATCCGTGTCCGGATAAAGATACATATCCGATTCCTGAAGCCTCACATAGCCCTGAGTAGCAGAACCGTCAAACATGCATCGGTTGTCCAGGGCTTTTTCCACCTGTCCGGCTGTAATGGTCACAGACTTCATTATTCCAAACAGATCCGTAAACTGCAGGCAGATAAACTCCACATCCTCCTCCCGGACGATCCTGAGGATATCCTCTCTGCTGTATTTGTTCATGGTTTAACCACCCTCTCCCAGGGATGGCAAAAACCCTTTCCAATCCCTGTAAAATGTATCAGGGCGGGGATCTGATGCGATACCCCGCCCTTTTGCCTGTATCTGTAAAAAACTATAAACGCAGTTTTTTTATTTGTCAAGCGCCCGAAGCTGCTCTGTAAAATGATTTCCCAGCTTTATGCTTCCCACATATCCCACATCTCCGGTCATCAGAACATTTCCATCCTCCCGGATTTCCAGTTCCAGAGTTCCTCCCGACATCTGGACGATCATTTTCGGATCCGTAAGGCCCAGACGGTAGGCAGCCGCAGCAGCCGCACAGCAGCCGCTTCCCGAAGCCAGCGTATAGCCTGCGCCCCTCTCATACACCTCAGTCTGAATATGGGTTCGGTCTAATACCTTCATAATCTGTGTGTTGATCTTTTCCGGGAACTGTCTGGCATTCTCCGAATACTTTCCGATCCGGCACACCAGCTCCTTTGAAATCTCATCCATAAGGATTACCAGATGGGGATTTCCTACCGATAAGCAGGTAACAGGATAGGGAATCCGTCCAAAGACCATGGTTTCATTGATAATCTCCCTCCTTGGCCCTGTTACCGGAACCTCATCGCTCCAGAAAGACGCCTTTCCCATAGAGGCCTTTAACCTTGTTCCTTCTTCATTCAGATAGTGGATGTCGATTTCTCCGCCTTCTGAATGGATGGTAAAATCCTTTTTCTGCACATAGCCTGCATCCTTTAAATATTTTGCAAAAATACGCACGCCGTTTCCGCTGTTCTCCGTCCGGCTTCCATCCGAATTCCAGATCACCATGGAAATCCTGTCATTCTCCATCACAGGCCCCTCCAAAATGCCGTCCGCTCCCACGCCGAAATTTCGGTTACATAAAAGCTGAACCCGCGAAGGGGTCAGGGCCAGTTTATTTTTATTGGGATCATATACCAGATAGTCATTTCCAAGTCCGTGATATTTTTCAATAGTCAGTCTCATAGCTTGCTCTCTTTCCCCACAGATACTTTTCTGCGGTTTTGCCGTATTCATGTTATAATTCTATTTTATCAGGCATTATTTTATAATAATATTAATTTTATGCTGTTTTATATTGCAAATAATGCTATATTAAAAGAAAGAATTCCATCCGTCAAAAAGGAGGATACCAACCGTGACTTCTCAAACTCAGCCGTCATCCCAGACTTCCCGCCCCCAGGGATATTTAAAGGAAGAATTCCGCTTTTTCCACCTTAAGGATCTGGGAAAAGGACCTTATGAATACCACCACCACGATTTTCTGAAAATACTGATCCTGATAAACGGAAACGTTTCATACTCCATCGAGGGCCGCTCCTATCGCCTCATGCCCTGGGATATGGTGTTGGTGGACCGGGGCCAGATCCACCGTCCTGAACCGGATCCTTCCTGTCCCTATGAACGCCTGATCCTATATCTCTCACCTGCCTTTTTAGAAGCTCATAAACACGCAGACAGCGATCTGGCCCTATGCTTCAGCACAGCCAGCTACCGCCACTCTCAGGTTCTGCGGTTTGCAAAAGAAGAGCTCCGCCCTATGGCTGTCCTTTTAAAACAACTTGAAAATGAAACAAACAGCCAAAAAGGAGACTTTGCATCTCCCCTTTTTTCCCGGCTTCTGTGCCTGGAATTTCTTATTTTACTCAACCGGTCTTGCCTCTCCTCCTCCGGCCCCTATGTCACCACCAGTTCTCTGGACTACCGGGTTTCCGGACTTATGGCCCATATCAACAATCATTTGGAAGAAGACCTCTCCATCCCTGCCCTGGCCTCTGTGTGCAGCTTAAGCCCCTACCATATGATGCGTGTTTTTAAGGAGGAAACCGGCTTTACGATTGGGAGCTATATCACAGAAAAGAGACTGGCCCGAGCAAGAGAACTTCTGGCTCTGGGCGTAAATGCCACCACCGCCTGTTATCAGTGCGGATTTCAAAATTATTCTACCTTTCTGCGGGCTTACAAGCGGCGGTATGGGCAGCTTCCGAAGGATTTTCGGTAGGATAACGATTGTTTTTAATATGCAGCTATGGCTCGCAGCCGAAAGGGTAAATGATGGAGTTTCCCAGAATGGAGGATGAGCTGCTCAGTCCCATGATATTACTGGTCAAGGCGCTGAAAATTGAAAAGCTGCTCCAAAGCCATTCCCCTCATAAGGGGATTACGGCTTAAAAGCAGCTTTTTTCCTTTTGCACAGAATCTTCATCCTGTCGCATATTATGTTTTATTCCTGAGATGGGGTATCCTCTGCCTGTTTTTCCTCTGCAGGCTCTGTAACATCCATTGCCTCTGATTCAGACGAATGTTCCGATCTTGCTTCAGGCTCACTTTCCCTTACTGCCCCAGCCGCATCATCCTCAGCCTTCAGATGCTCCGTATCCGGCAGTCCATTCTCCTCCTCCGGCGTTTCCTCAGGCTCCGGGATTCCCTTTACCTTGCGGAATATCTTCATAAACTCTTTTCCGGTGATAGTTTCCTTTTCAATCAGGAAGTCTGCGATCTGATCCATGGCGTCACGGTTCTCATTGAGCAGGCTCTTTGCCGCTTCATAAGCGTCCTTTAAGACCTTCATCACTTCCTTGTCGATCTCAGCCGCTGTGGCGTCGCCGCAGTTTAATACGGCGCGGCCGGTCAGATACTGGTTCTCCTGGCTTTCTAAGGCCATGAGGCCGAATTTCTCAGACATACCATACTGGGTTACCATGGCTCTTGCCAGATTGGTGGCCTGCTGGATATCGTTGGAAGCTCCGGTAGTAACAGTCTCAAATACAATCTCCTCTGCCGCGCGGCCGCCCATGAGCTCTACCAGACGGGCCTCCAGCTCCTTCTTGGTATTTAAGAACTTCTCTTCTTCCGGAACATTCATTACATATCCCAATGCACCCATGGTTCTTGGAACAATGGTGATCTTCTGTACAGGCTCCGAATGCTTCTGCAGGGCGCTTACCAGAGCGTGTCCTACCTCGTGATACGATACGATCCGCCGCTCCTCCTTGCTCATGATCCGGTCTTTCTTTTCCTTACCGACCAGAACCACTTCCACAGCCTCAAAGAGATCCTTCTGTGAAACAGCACTTCTGCCGTTTTTAACTGCATTGATAGCAGCTTCATTCATCATGTTTGCAAGATCAGCGCCCACAGCGCCAGAAGTAGCCAGAGCAATCTCCTTAAAATCAACGGTTTCATCCAAAAGCACTTCCTTGGAATGTACCTTTAAAATATTGATTCTTCCGTTCAGATCCGGCTTATCTACTACTACCCGGCGGTCAAAACGTCCGGGACGAAGGAGCGCGGGATCCAGGATCTCAGGCCGGTTGGTAGCTCCTAAAACAAGAAGTCCCTTTGTAGAATCAAAGCCGTCCATCTCAGAAAGAAGCTGGTTTAAGGTCTGCTCCCTCTCATCATTTCCGCCCATGCGGCTGTCGCGGCTGCGGCCGATAGCGTCAATCTCGTCGATAAAGATGATACACGGCGCATTTTCTGTCGCATTTTTAAACAGGTCACGGACACGGGACGCACCCACGCCCACAAACATTTCCACAAAATCGGAACCGGACAGGGAGTAAAAGGGCACATGTGCTTCTCCTGCCACCGCCTTTGCCAGAAGGGTTTTACCCGTTCCTGGAGGCCCCACCAGCAGTGCTCCCTTTGGAAGCTTTGCACCGATCTTTGTGTACTTTCCGGGATTGTGAAGGAAATCTACAATTTCTGTCAGGGACTCCTTCGCCTCGTCCTCTCCGGCCACATCCTTAAAGGTAATGCCGGTTTCCTTCTGGACATACATCTTGGCATTGCTCTTTCCAACGCCCATAATGCCGCCTCCGCCCATGCGCTTCATGGTGAAGTTCATAAGGAACAAAAGGATCAGGAACGGTACTGCATAGTTAAGCAGAGCGATAAGAAGTGCGTTGGTACTGCCATTTTCCCGATTGGTTATAACATTGTTCTCCAGCACACGATTTAAAAACTGGTAATCCCCTTCTATACGGACTACATAGTATTTCATCTGCTGGGAATATTCCGTTGCCTCTGCCTTTGGCATTACTTCAATAACAGCATCCTTTACCCGGATGGATTCCACTTTGCCGTCTTCCACCATCTGTACAAATTCATTGTATGACAGTTCCTTGCGCTGTCTGGATTCCACTGCGGAATTCATCCAGCTCACGATCATGATCGTCAGCAGAGCAGCCACCACCAGCATGGCAATAGTCTGCCAGTTACTGTTCATATTCTGGTTTTGCTTCTTGTTATTATCCATACTGTGCTATTTCTCCCTCTGAACAGGCTGCCTTCACACGCATAAAACGTGCCAAAACCCATTCTTTTCTATTATAGTGGCAGTCCATCCATAAATCAAGGAGCAGAAGTATAAAATTTCCCTTAAGATGGGTCATTTTCCTCATCCATATCCATTTCCCCGCTCTACCAGCTCCGGTCAAACCCCAGATATCTCGTTCCCTGAAAATGAAGCTTTCCCTTATCTCCCTCTGCCAAAAGCCCATACTCTCTTCCGCCCAGCCTGAGTTCCATCCGGTCTCCGCTTTCCACCTGAAAGGTAACATAGTAGCTGGAAGAGCTTGTATGGTTTTGATTTCTCATGGTATGTGTACGTTTGGAAACAACCGTTGCAGATACGTCCAGCCTGGGAGACCGGTTATTCTTCCCCCACTCTCCGATTCCACGCACGATCATCACAAGGATCATCCCGAAAATAAGCACAAATACCATCAAAAACATGATCTCAAATCCGCCCATAAAAAAATATTCCATCATATGCCGTACCTCCCCATGTATTCCTACTCTTACTATATCATAAAATCCCCCTGTCTTTTTTACATTTTGCTTACGCTTCCATAAACATTTTTCCCCGTTTCTTCCCCATTTTTCCACCTTATCTTTCTGCCTTTCCGCATAAAAACCGCTCTTAAATCCACACTATCAAAAGAACATGGTGATGCGTGTCAGGAGGTGACAAGAAATGGAGCAAACAAGACATCCAGCCGGCAGACATTCGGAAACTCAGGTCCATAAAAACAATTATGACATTGATATTCAGGCCTGTTCTTCCATGGACTGTACGGGTCTGATCCCGGCTCTTCCTGAGGATGAGGCCCAGAGAGAGGCTTATGAAGAGATTTATCCCTACATCACAAAGGCCAGGTAATTTCCATAGGGATGACAGCCAAAAAGCCCGGACGAACAGACAGCCTAAGGCTGCCCTTCATCCAGGCTTTCTCTTTACTATTCAGTTATAAAGCGGCTCTCTCATGCATAAACCGCCCCAGAAACTCTTTCGTCTGATGCTCCTTCGGAGCTCCGAAAATCTGTGCCGGTTCGCCTTCCTCCACGATCACGCCTCCCGCCATAAATACGACCTGGCTGGAAACATCTCTTGCAAAGGCCATCTCATGGGTCACGATGATCATAGTCAGTCCCTCAGAGGCCAGCTTTCTCATAACCTCCAAAACCTCTCCTACCATCTGCGGATCCAGAGCTGAGGTGGGCTCATCAAACAGTAGAAGTTCCGGCTCCATAGCCAGCGCTCTGGCAATGGCGACTCTCTGCTTCTGTCCGCCGGACAGCTGCTTTGGCTTTGCATTGATATAGGGAGCCATTCCAACCTTTTCCAGATAGGAAAGAGCATTCTTTCTGGCGGTTTCCTTATCCTTTTTCAGTACCTTTACCTGTCCTACCACGCAGTTTTCCAAAACTGTCATGTTGTTAAACAGGTTAAAGCTCTGAAATACCATTCCCACTCTTGATCTGTATTTGGCTGCATTTACCTTTGGGTCTGCAATGTTATTTCCATGGTACAGAATCTCTCCCGTGGTTGGCGTTTCAAGAAGGTTCAGACACCGCAAGAGGGTGGATTTTCCGGAACCGGAGGCTCCGATAATACAGGTTACATCGCCTTTATTGACGGTAAAATCAATATCCTTTAAGACCAGATTCGTGCCGAAGGTCTTGCTTAAATGGCGGATTTCAAGTATCTTCTCGCTCATTATACCCCCTCCTTTTTATCTCTGTCGTCGGGATAACGGTACATACCGCTGGTATATGCCAGCGTATCCGTTGTTGCCAGATCAAAGTTGTCCGCGCCGTCCATCTTCTTTTCCCACAGGCGCAGCAGACGGGAGCATGCAAAGGTCATGATAAAGTACATAACCATGGTAATGGTGTACGTTTCAAAGTTCATATACAGCGCACCTGCTGCGGCCTTTGTCTTATAAAGCAGCTCTGCTACACCGATCACGGAAAGAACGCAGCTGTCCTTGATATTGATGATCAGGTTATTTCCAATCTGGGGCATCAGGTTTCTCAGCGCCTGAGGCAGGATCACATACAGCATAGTCTGCACATGGGTCATTCCGATGGACATGGCTCCCTCGGTCTGTCCCTTATCAATCGAAAGGATACCTCCGCGGACAGTCTCCGCCATATATGCTCCGGTGTTAATGGAAAGGATAAAATAAGCGGCATTTAAAATAGAGCTGTTGATATTTAACAGCGGCATCAGTCCATAGTAAATAAACATGGCCTGAGCCATCATGGGAGTACCTCTGAAAAACTCCACATATATATTTAAAATAAGCTTCACGATCCACAGGATTCCCCGTTTGATCGGATTATCTCCCTTTTCTGAGGGTATGGTCTGGACAATGCCCACTGCAAAGCCAATGACACAGCCTGCAATGGTTCCCACCAAGGCAATCTGTAAGCTGACGCCTGCGCCCTGAAGCATGGATACGCCGTAACGGCTGAACACAGCCATCACACGGCCAAAAAAATCGGTTGGCATAATATTCTCCTTATTTGTAAAGCTGCCGGGATCTGCCGGCAGAGATCATCAGTTTACAAGAGGCTGTACGGAAATGGCCTCATCCATCATTTTGGAGAAATCCTCTTTTGTCATCTTTGAAAGCACGCTGTCAATGGCTTCCTTCAGTTCAGTATTTCCCTTCTTTAGGGAAATTCCGATGTTGATATCCTCATCTGTTACCTGGAAATCATTCTCTCCACCGCCAAACTCTATGAGCTTGAAGTCAGGGTATGCGATCAGAGCGCCCTTGCCGGTAGGCTGATCCGTCACTACCAGATCGCACTTGTCCGCGTTAAGAGACATCAGCATATCAGGAGCATTGGCAGTGGCTGCCAGAATATTGGCATCCTGGATCTGGGGCAGGCAGGTGTTGTACCAGATGGTGCTCTGCTGGGAGGTACAGGTAGCGCCTGCCAGATCGGCTACGCTCTTGGCATTTTCATATTTGCTTCCTTTTTTTACCAGGGTAACAATACTTGCATAATAATAGGGAACGGTAAAATCAACGGCCTGAAGACGCTCGGAAGTAATGGACTGTCCTGCGATCACACAGTCTGCCTGTCCGGTCGTAACGGCTGGAATCAGAGAATCCCAATCCAGACGCACAATCTCAAGGTCATATCCCAGCTCCTCACAGATTTTCTTTGCCATCATAACATCGTAACCGTAAGCATACTCATTGCTTCCGGAAATCGGAACTGCGCCGTTGGAATCATCGGGCTGTGTCCAGTTGTAAGGAGCATAGGCGCACTCCATAGCCACTTTAAGGGTTTTCTTTTCACCAGAAGCTGCTGCGCCTTCTGTCTTTGCCGTATCTGCTCCGCCGCCGCAGCCGGTCAGCGCCCCTGCTGCAAGAATGCCTGCTGCTGCAAGTGCCATCATTCTCTTTACATTCTTCTTCATATTTTCTCTCCTCATTGTTTTCTTTCTTCTAAAGCATGATCAAATCTGATGCATATACCAAAAAATGGAAAACAGACAAAAAAGTCACACCCATCCCTTCAGGTATGACTTCTTTGTCACGAACCATTTTTAATACTGCACACATACTTCTGCATGTTTCTGATGCGTAGTATATCATAACATTTCCGGTTTTCCAATACCTTATTTTCCATTTTCATCGGAAATATTTTCCGATGCCTTAAGCTTTTTTTCCAGAACAGTCTCCATCTTTTCTTTATATTCCTCATCCATGGGGATCTGATTGCCCTCCTCATCCACCTCTACGGCAAAAAGAAAGGTTCTGGCATCATTGATCTCATAGCTGCAGGTTACCAGAGTGAAAATACTTCTGGCCGGATATTCCACCTCTTCCTTATAGGAACAGGGTTCCACCATTGTCCTTACAAATTCATCAAATGTCTCCTGGGTTTTAAAGCCCGTCATGCGTACAATGGGCTTGGCTTCTCCATAGTAGCAGGACACAGCTTTTAAGCGGATCTCACGCTCCGGCGTGTAGATGCTGAAATACTGATGCTCCTTAAAATACTCCGGATCCTTGTAGCGGTTGATATCCTTAAACATGCTTCCATTCTTCATATTGTGGCCGTAGAGGATCTGATTGCGTCCCTGCAGATCCGCTTCGCTTTCAAAATCCAGATAAATGGAGCCTGCCGCACTTTCCTTCCCATAAAAATCGTGATCCAGATAAAAATCATTATCCGTTCCCTGCACGATGGGATAATCCACATTTGTATCAGGGATCCTGATCCATCCTATGGTGTCCGGATTTTCCGCAGTCAGCGCCTCAAAATCAATAGGAGAGACATACGCTTCCTCTAACGGCTCTGTTTCCTCCGTTTCAGGCTCTGTAGGAGCTTCTGTTGTCTGTCTGGCCGCTTCCTCTGCCAGTCGTTCATATTCTTCCTGGATCCGCTTATCCTCTAAATACTGATGTACGGTCAAAGCGCCGCTTATAAGAAATACAGCCAGCAGAATAAACATCAGCACCCGCCGCTTTCCGCCGCTTTTCCTTTCATTCTCGTTCATACTGAAATGTTCCTTTCCTGCTGTTTCCATTCACCAGTACGCCCCACGGCCTCCTGCATCAGCAAAAGAAGCTCCATAAAGCTTCTGAAATTTACCTGTGAACGCTTTTCCCTCCAGCTGACAGTTCCCTGCCAGGTAGCATTGCGCCGGAACAGAATACGAACCACAAACGTTGCAGGGCCGTAATTTCCAACTGCCACATGAAAGCTTCGGGGGATAATGATGCCATCCAGCCGGCTTCCCTCCGGAAGCGGATCCAGCATGGCCGCGATCTCCTCCTTCAGATCAAATTCGTTGATAAAGGTTCTGCGGTCTGCTACTGCCGGGTGTGATACATCGCCTCCCATCTGACAGCCCTCATAATTTCGTACCGTTACCTCACACATCCGCTTTCCAAGACCGGTTCCTCCGGGACGGATCTGGCCGCCTAAGGAAACTGCCAGAATATCCATAAGCTCCATCAGGCTTAAAAACGACTTCCGTTCCCCTGTTCCCAGATTGGTAATGCTCCCCTGCCAGGTAGCATTGTATCTATATTTTACATGCAGCGTAAAATCAGCTTTTTTTCCCTTTCGCTCCGGCAAAAGCTGTGAAGCCTCCATTTCTCCGGTCTCGGCCTTCAGCTCCCGGCTTTTTCCTAAAAAATTTCTATAGTCAACGCTCTTTATTGGATAGTGGATCTCATCGAATAATTCCTCCAGGATCAGTATCATCTCCGAAAGGCCGATGAAAGGCATACCGCCTTCCCGGCTGTCATGATAGAGTCTCCCCTTCAGTATACGGTCTTCAAATCCGTCTGCTGCAATATGGATAAACCGGTATGCATTCGGCAATAAACCTTTTTTGGTCATTGGCATTTTTCATCCCCTTTTTCTGTCACTTTTTTCTAGTATATCAGTTTCCGGTTACAATCCGGTTACAAATCGGGCTATTTTCTCATTTTTCTTTTTCTTTCCGGCAGAAGATGTAGACATTTTCCCCTTATATGGTTATACTTAACATATATTAGTATGAAGGAGTTACAAAAG